>Ga0209395_1006360_pt1 | contig 12817 bp, 8 predicted proteins | sample GOMGulsemesocosm_3_FD_184635 | JGI IMG/M metagenome (GOLD analysis project Ga0209395, IMG submission 184635) | Methane-oxidizing microbial communities from mesocosms in the Gulf of Mexico - GOM9D Gulf of Mexico (SPAdes) (version 2) | ecosystem: Environmental > Aquatic > Marine > Cold seeps... | reverse complement strand
GATGAGGTATGATGACCGTGAGTAGTTCCGGGGCTTCGATGGTCAAATCTATTGACGATTACATCTGGTCGGAATTTTCTAATTGCCCAAATAACATCATTTAAAACTTCTTTTTTATTCCAAATGGACAATGTTTCATCAGGGTGTTTTGAATAGCCAAAATCATTTGCTCTTGTGAAAAACTGTTCACCACCATCTATTCGTCTAGCAGAAAGTAATTCTTGAGTACGTAAAACCCCTAGTGATTCTCTTAATTCAGGTCCTATTAAATTCTGTCCTCCATCTCCTCTAGTAAGTGATAAATATGCTGTTCTTGCATGTGTGTTATTTGATAAATAAGAAATTAAGCGTGTGTTTTCATCATCAGGATGTGCGGCAACATATAAAACTGATCCTAAGAAGTTTAACTTTTTAATTTTATCATGTATTTCAGAAGAGGATAATTTTTCCGGATTTTGTGCTTTTAAACTAAAATTGATAACAATTGAAAAGATTAAAAGAAGGCTGATTTTAGGCATTTTTTTTATTGTTTGATCAAATATATTAAAACTAAGAACCTTGAGGTGTTAATATTTTATTAATACGTTGTAAATTGTAAAGGAAGTATGCCTAGGGCTTGCTATTTCTAGTTAAAATTTAGTTTACAACATTTAAAGGGGATTTTGCAACATATAATTTTATAAGGATAATGTTGTATGTATATTTGAAGTATAGTTAACTTATTATGTAAGTTGATTATCAATATTGGTTAGTTTACAAAACCCTTTTTCTCCCCAAAGATTAGGGTTTTGTTTTTTTATATACTTACCGAATTTTTTAAACTACAGAAAACAATATATAAACAACAGAATTTAAGTGAATTACAACTAAAAATGATATAGCATGTTTATCTGTTATATATTTGAAGTATAATTGTTCATAAAGGAAAACGTAATGTTTTTCGAGAAAAATTTAATATTGGTTAGTTAGTCAAAGCCTTCTTTTCCCAAAAAGAAGGCTTTTTGTTTTTAGTAATAAAAGTATTTGATGCTTAACCCAACTGTGCTTTAAAAAATAAACTTTGGGTATTTGTATTTATTTACTGTAATGATATCGAGAGTTTATTTTCTTGTCCAAAAACTATTAGTAGAGAAAATTAATATTATATGAAGTCGTCAATATTGTTTTAAATTATTTAAAAACAGTTATAGGCGGTTTAACCACAGATTTTAGGCTATTCACATCATAAAAAATAAAGTAATGTAAGTTTATTCTATATTTGAAGTATAATTATTTCGTAAAGAAAAAATTTAATATTGGTTAGTTTAGAAGTCCTTATTTCCCCAAGTAAGGACTTTTTTTTATGCCCTTTATTTTTCTGCTGATTGATAAGCTTACTTTGATGAGGTAGGGTTTATTATTAAACGTCCAAAATGATTTTTCCAAATATTGTCAAATTTTAATAGAATTTTATATTTCTTTTTTGGTTTGAAGTACAAATCCTGAGCCCATTTAAGTTTTTTTATTCTTTTGGCAATTTCTTTTTGTAGTGATCTATTATTTCTTTTAATTTTCTTTGTTTTAATATAGTTCAAATCTTTATCTAAAAGTACTTCAAATAACATGTATTGTTCATTAGGTACTGATATGTCATTAAAGGCATTTAAGGATTTTAAATCATTAAGTTTTACTAGTTCGTTATCATATATTTTATTGTTAAACTTAATATTGTTAAGTAAAAAATGGAGTTCGAAATTTTGATTAATTTGAGACCTTCTAACCCCAGGTATAAAGTTAGCTGAATTTTTAAAACTCAAATAATCATTTAAATCGTCAATATATAACGGTTTGGAACATGCTGTTTCATTAAAAACATATTCATTATTAACTAGTTTAGCATAAATAATTCGTTTTCTATTTAAACGAGGAGGGTAACTACCACCACATACATAGTTTGAATTGTAAAAACCTACTAGTTTTTTATTTAATTTACCTTTGATAAGCAGTGTTTCTTCTTTATTAAGAATAGCTGTATACTTACCTGTTAGTTTCCCAGTTTCGTTAATTTTAAGGCTGTCTATTTTTGTAATGATGACTATGTCTGAGCTTGCATAAGCTTTAAAGAAATCATGGTGGCAAGAATAATCACATGCTATAGAGATATAGCTAAAAAGAAAAAAGCAAATGTAAATAAGTGGTTTCATGATACTAAAGATAGTAATTCTCTATAAACAACATTAACTGGTAGTCCTACAACGGTATTGTAATTCCCTTCAATTTTGGTAATACCAATAGCGCCAATCCATTCTTGAATACCATAGGCACCAGCCTTATCAAACGGCTTGTAGTTTTTTATGTAGTAGTTTATTTCTTCTTCTGAAAGCTCTTTAAACGTGACTTTAGTAACCGCTGCTACGGTTTTTTGAAAAGTTGTGGTTTTAAAACATACTGATGTAATTACTTCATGAGTTGTATTGCTCATAGATGATAGCATATCGAAAGCTTCTTCCTCATTTCTCGGTTTCCCTAAAGCTTTTTCATTGTGCCAAACAATAGTGTCACTAGTAATGAGGATATCATTTTCTTTTAATTCTTTTTCAAATGGGAGCGATTTTAATTGTGCTAGGTAATCACTAATTTCAAAGTATTTCAATTTAGGAGGATATACTTCGTCTACTTCTTTTAAGCGAATTTCAAAATCAAGTCCTAATTCTTTAAAAAACTGCTGTCTTCTTGGTGATCCAGAAGCTAGAATGATGTGTTTGTCTTTTAATTTGTCTTTTAACATATTACACGAATTTTAAAAGAATCATTGAACAAATTCCTAAAAACATAGTTACTTTTAAAATTAAGCTTATTTTTTTAAAATCGGATTTTGTTTTGGCTGATAATAATTTTATGGCACAATAGGATAGCGGTCCTATAATTAAAAAGATAAAATAAAGTAGTAAAATTTGATTTTCGAATAAATACGTAATCACATAATATATTACGGCCATAATGGTTATTGCGCAAAAGCCAAAAGCAACTTTACTTGCTCTATCTCTACCTATTGCAATAGGTAAGGTGTTATAGCCTGCTTTGTAGTCGCCATCAACATCCTCTAGGTCTTTTACCAATTCACGAACTAAATTTATTAAAAACGCAAAAATGGCATAATCCACTAAGAATTTAAACATGAATAAATAAGCATCCCTGCTATCAGCAGTTATCATAGGTGTGATTTCAAAAACACCAACAATTAAAATACATAAAGCCACTAATAGTGATATAACGATATTTCCAATAAGTATAGATTGTTTTAATGATGTAGCGTACCAGTAGAGTAGTGCCGAGACAATTAAAAATATAGTTGCGTAGCTATTTTTATCAATTTGCCAAGTAGCATATATGCCTAAAGAAATTCCTAATACTGTAAAACCTATAAATAAGTTATTCGCAAAACCTTCAGAAATACTTTTTCCAACTATTACTTTATTTGGTTTGTTTATGTTATCGGTTTCAATATCATAAATATCGTTAATGATGTATCCTGCAGCTGCAATAAATATTGTTGCTAATACCAAACATGTAAATGATGTAGTATCTAATGCAGTAGTTAAATTTGCATTTGTAAACTGGGGTAAATCAAAAAAAACATACTTGATAACGCATTGTATAAATGCAATCATAAATAAGTTTTTGTAACGGATGAGGTTAAGTATATTCATTTTTTATAGAATTCAGTAAGTAAATGGAAACCTTATTTAGTTTTTATGATGCTTAGGAGTAGTGTTTTATTTTAATGCCAAACACTAGTCGTATTTAGCTTCAAATTGCGTCATCCATTTTCCTTGTACGCGCATAACTTGTTCAATTACATCTCTACCACATCCTTTACCTCCGTTTATAGGGGAGATGTATTCTGAGACATCTTTTATTTCTGGTGCAGCATCTTGCGGACAAGTAGCTAAGCCAACTTGTTGCATTACAGGTAGGTCTGGAATGTCGTCACCCATGTATAATACTTGCTCTGGAGAGATATTGTTTTTTGTACAGTATTCTTCATACTGTAACATTTTCTGGTGAGCTCCAAGAAAGATATCAGTAATACCTAGGCCTTCCAAACGTTTACGAACTCCTTCATTACTACCTCCGGAAATGATGCATACATTATACCCTGCAACTACAGCTGATTTTAAAGCGTATCCGTCTTTAATACTCATGTTCCGGTACATTTCTCCTCCAGTGGTTACCATTATTGTACCATCAGTTAATACTCCATCTACATCAAAAATAAATGTAGTAATGTTATTCATAAGTTGCTTATAACTTGTTGCCATAGGTTTCTTGTATCGATTTGGTGAGTAATGTATAAATTTCTTGTTGGGTGGTTGTGTGTAAGTCTGCTAAATGTTGCTCTAGTACTTCTTGATCATTTCGCTTAGCAGGACCTGTTTGACTTTCTTCAGGAGAAAGTTGTATTGCTTTTTGAGCAGTTTCTAAAATTAGTGGCTTCAAAATATTAAAAGATAAGCTGTTCTCTTTGCAAATTTCTTCTCCTTTTTGGTATAAGTGATTTACAAAATTATTGACAAACACTGCTGCTATATGTAGTGCTTTACGTTGTTTTGAATTAATATGATATACGTTGTCAGAAATACTTTTAGCGATTGTTTCTAATAATTGTAAATCGTTTTTTTTCGTTGCTTCAATACATAATGGAATCGATTTAAAATTGACCTCTTTTCTCACAGTAAAAGTTTGTAGTGGGTAGAATACTCCAGTGTTATTGTTGTTTCCTATCTGATTCATCGCAACAGAACCCGAAGTGTGTACAACTAGTTTATTGTGAAACAGTAATTTTTTTGACAATGCTCCAATATTATCGTCCGAAACAGCAATTAGGTATACATCAGCATCTAATAATTCTGAAATAGATGTTGTTGTATTGGTTTTTTTTTTAAAATAGTCTAAGCTCTTTTCTGACCTATTATATACCTGAACAACAGTGGTGTTTTTAGCTATGTTAAAAGCATTAAATAAGTGTGTAGCAACATTTCCTGCGCCTAAAATAACTAGGTTTATCATAAAGCTAAAATAGGTGAATGGTAGCTTTTATGAAAGTAAAATGGTATATCTTTGTTTTTATGCAAAATGATATACAAAATAGGGCTGATATTGCTACATTGGTAAATGTGTTTTATACTAAAATTAGGGCTAATGATGAATTAGGACCAATTTTTAATAACGCAATAAAAGATTGGGATGCACATTTAATTCATTTAACTGATTTTTGGGAAAGTCAATTGTTTCGAAAAAATGTGTATTCAGGAAATCCACTTCAAAAACATGTCGAAGTTGATATGAGGAATAATAATGTTATAACGAACGATTTATTTGGGCTATGGTTGCAATTTTGGATAGGAACTTTAGATGAATTATTTTCGGGAGAAATAGCCGATTTAGCAAAAAGTAGAGCTCGGAATATTGCTAGTTTTTTATTTATGGAAATATTTAAAGCAAGAAACTAATTCGTTAAGTTTTTTTTAACAAATTATCCCACTGAATCATCCAATTAAAATCCGTATTTTCGCGTGAATTATTTTATTCTCTTTTCTTAAGAAAAACTTAAATAGTAATATATGAAATCTAAGTTAGCCCAAATAATATTTTCTACTCGTTTAATGGCTGTTTTATTTATTGTATTTGCAGCAGCAATGGCAACAGGAACTTTTTTAGATGCTAGTGCAGAAACATCGCCAACACCATATTCCAGAACTTTAGTTTACAATACTTGGTGGTTTGAAGGAATCATGATTTTATTTGTGATTAATTTTTTTGGAAACATTTTTAGATATCGATTAATACAACAAAAAAAGTGGTCAATATTATTAATGCACTTGTCATTTGTATTACTTATAATTGGTGCAGGAGTTACTCGTTATACTGGTTTTGAGGGAATGTTACCAATAACAGAAGGTGAATCCAATAATAAAATTCTTTCCGAACGAGTGTATTTAAAAACGTTTGTTGATGGAGAATTTAAAGTAAATGGAGAGTTACAACGTAGAGTACTTCCGGAGAAGGAATTATTACTTTCTGAAAAATTAGATAATTCATTTCAAATAAATTCTGATTATAAAGATCAAAAATTTACTATTGAATGTGTTAGTTTTATCGAGAATGCACATGAGACTTTAGTTGAAGATGAATCAGGTGACAGATATTATAAAATTGTTGAAGCTGGAGAAGGTGGTAGGCATGATCATTATTTAAAAGAAGGAACTATTGAAAGCATTCATAATGTATTATTCACTTTTAATAAACCAACTAATGGAGCTATTAATATTTCAGATATTGATGGGGAACAAGCTACTTTAACTTCACCATTCGAAGGAACAGTAATGCGTATGGCCGATCAGAAAAAAAGTCCTGTTCGTCAAGATAGTATTCAAAACTTACGATTATTATCATTATATGAAATTGGAGAAATGAAATTTGTATTACCCGAAAAGCCAATAAAAGGGACTTACAAAATAGTAAAAGCAGCAAATCCTAAAGAAGCGCGCGAAGATGCGTTAACATTGAAAATCACATCTAAAGGAGAATCTAAGGAAATAACAATACAAGGAGCTCAGGGAACTTCTAACCAAATGAAAACTGTAAAAGTAGGTGGGTTGGATTTTAATATGAGTTATGGCTCTAAAGAAATTGAATTGCCATTTAGTATTAAGTTAAACGATATTGTTGCTGAACGTTATCCTGGTACGGACCCTAGTACTTACGGTATTGGTTATAAGTCCTATGAAAGTAAAGTAACTGTAGAAGATGAGAAGTCCTTTGATGCGCGAATTTATATGAATAATGTATTGGATCATAAAGGCTATCGTTTTTTCCAATCAAGTATCGATTTTACGACTATGACTAAAAAGCAAAACAGTGACCCTGATGTTACAGTCCTTTCAGTAAATCATGATTTTTGGGGAACTTGGATTAGTTACATTGGATATTTTTTATTGTTTTTAGCGATGATAATAATATTGTTTGATAGTAATACTCGTTTTGGTACTTTGAAGGGAAAATTAAGAGAAATTAAAATTAAAAAACCTGGTTTAACAGTAATACTATTATTGTTATCATTCAATGGTTTTTCGCAAATAAAACATATAAAACTTTCAAAAGAAAAAGTAGATTCTATTATTCAAGCAAGGGCAATTCCTGCTGATGAAGCTGCAAAATTTGGGTCATTATTGATTCAGGATTTAGGAGGAAGGGTGAAACCTGTAAATACCTATGCTATTGAATTATTGCGTAAAGTAAGTAAAGAAGATACATATGCAGGTTTAGATGCGAATCAAGTGTTACTATCAATGATTCAGAACTATAAGTTGTGGTTTGATGCTCCTTTAATAAAACTAAAGCGAGGGAATGATAGTATTAGAAAAGTCTTAGAATTGCCTTTAAATACTAGTTATGCGGCATTATCTGATTTTTATAATCATGATGGAGTTCCTAAAATTAAAACTGCTTGGGTAAAGGAGGCAAATGCTACTAATAAGCCGAATCAATTTCAAAAAGATATTAAACGAGCTTATGAGGACCAACGTTTATTAGGGCAGGCTTTAAGTGGAAGTTTAATTAGAGTGTATCCAATTCCTGGGGATTCAAATAATAAATGGATATCTCCTTTAGAAATTGGAGATATTGATTATGGTCCTGATTCTAAAGTGATAAAGAATTTGTTTCCTCAAGGGTATTTTGAGTTTATTGTAAAAAAAGACTATAAAACAGCTTCGGATGTTTTAAACGGTATTAAAAAATTGCAAAAAGGATATAGTCCTTCGGTAATTCCATCTGATGACAAAATAAAAGCTGAATTATTTTACAATACATATGATGTGTTTAAAAAGCTATTTAGTTGGTATATGTATGCAGGTGTATTAATGTTAATGTTGCTTGTTTTTCAAATATTTTATTTCAAAAGCAAATTTTTACTCAAAGCAATAGCAGTGCTAAAATATACCATTGTGTTTTTATTTGTATTGCATTTTGTAGGATTAGTGATGCGTTGGTATATTTCAGGTCATGCGCCATGGAGTGATGCATACGAGTCAATGATTTACATAGGTTTTGCCACAATGTTATTTGGATTGTTGTTTGGAAGAAAGTCTGATTTAACTATTGCAGCAACAGCTTTTGTTACTGCAATGATTTTAATGATAGCACATTGGAATTCCGTTGATCCAGCAATAGCAAACTTACAACCAGTGCTTGATAGTTATTGGTTAATGATTCATGTATCTATCATTGTTGGTAGTTATGGTCCTTTTACGTTGGCTTTTGTACTTGGATTAGTGTCTTTATTGTTAATGATGTTAACCACTGATAAAAACAGGCAACGAATGGATTTAAACATTAAAGAGTTAACCATTATTATTGAGCAAGCTATAACTATTGGATTAGTAATGCTTACCATAGGAAACTTTTTAGGAGGAATGTGGGCAAATGAATCATGGGGAAGGTATTGGGGATGGGATCCTAAAGAAACATGGGCGTTGATTAGTATTATGATTTACGCTTTTGTGTTACATGCACGTTTAGTGCCTGGTTTACGAGGTAGGTGGACGTTTAATTTCTTGGCAGTTATTTGTTTTGCTTCAATATTAATGACTTATTTTGGAGTTAATTTCTATTTAGCAGGATTACATTCATATGCAAGTGGGGATGTATCGGTTACCCCTACATATGTGTATTATAATGTTATAGGTATTGTTGTTATTTTCGTGTTATCCTATATTAAATATCGAAAATACTATAAATTATAATTCATAAACATACATTCATACATTAAACCCTACCTTATTTTTATAAGGTAGGGTTTTTCGTTTTATAGCTGTTTTATTAAAATAAAATGTGTTACTTAACTAATGTTTACGCGCTTTACCTAATAAAAATACACTTTGTCGAATTCTAACTTTTTTCGGTACTTTTGTTATATATATCGCTAACAAATGTTAGTTCTTAACAACTTTTTAAGTAAATTAGCTGAATTATTAACCTTAATGAATTAATCAGAAAAAAAATGAAGAAAATAACACTACTATTAGCGTTCTTATGCATTAGTCTGTTGGCTAACGCACAAGCGACGTGTAATCAGACCTTTACAGTCTCGGGAGCGGATAACGACCCTACTGTGTTAACAATTAATGCCGCTGACTTAACATGTCAAGGAGCAGGGACTATTACATCATTACAATTAGTAAATGCTGTAGATAGTTTTCTTTCCGGACAATGTGGGAGTTGGTACAGTTTTAATTTATCTGTAGATGGAGGAGCACCTATAAACGGATGTGCGGTAGCTTTTGAAGGAGTTGACATTTCTGGATTTACAACGTTAACAATTACTTCTCAAGATGATGATAATTATGCACCTGGAGATAATGTAAATATAACAATAGATGTTGAAGTAACTTTCACACCTACAACTCCACCATCATGTGACTCTACACTAACGAGTCCTGCAAATGGCGATCTAGCAGCACCAATTAATGGTGTGTTAGTATGGTCAGCTGCTTCAGGTGGAGCAACTGGTTATAACTTAACTGTAGGAACGACTCTTGGAGGGAATAATATACTTCCAACTACACCTCTTGGAAATGTTACAACTTATAACTTAGGAGCTTTAGCGGCTTCAACTCCATATTATGTAACTATTGAAGCATTTAATGGAAATGGTACAGCTGTAGGTTGTGTTGAGCAAACATTTACGACTTATACGCCTGTAGCAGGTGATGATTGTGCAATAGCAATCCCAATTAATTGTGGAGATAGTGAAACAGGAACTACAGTAGGAGCAACTCAATCTGGAGCACAAGGAGGAACTTGTGGGACATCAGGAGGAGCACCAGGAATATGGTATAATTTTACAGGAACTGGTGATATTGTAACAGCATCTTTATGTGGATCAGGTTTTGATACTAAAATTCAAGTATATGAAGGAGCTTGTGGAGCTTTAAATTGTGTTGGAGGAAATGATGATTCTTGTGGATTACAATCAGAAACAACATTTTTATCTGCTGTTGGTACAGAATATTATATTTATGTATATGGTTTTGGATCAAGTACAGGGAATTATCAATTAGATATTACTTGTTTAATTCCACCACCAGCACCTGCAAATGACGATTGTGCTAATGCAGTTGATTTAACGGTGAATGCTGATTTAAATTGTACTGTAGTTACTGCAGGTACAGTAGCTGGAGGAACAGCTTCTGCAGAACCTAATGGTACATGTGGTGGTACAGCAAATAATGATGTATGGTACACATTTACTGCTACAGCTAATACACACATTGTCTCATTACAAAATATTGCTGGAAATACTACTAATATGTACATGAGTATTTTTGAAGGTACTTGTGCAGCTTTAACTGAACTAGTATGTAGTGATCCTAACTCGACATCCGTTAATGGACTTACTATTGGAGCACAATATACTGTAAGGGTCTATTCATGGAATAATGATCCTTTAGCTGATTCAACTTTTGATATATGTGTAGGTACACTTCCTCCTCCACCAGCAAATGATGAATGTGCAGATGCAGTTGATTTAACAGTGAATCAAGATTTAAATTGTACTGTAGTTACTGCAGGAACAGTATCAGGAGCTACAGCTTCAGCAGAACCTAATGCTTCTTGTTTTGGAACAACAAATAATGATGTTTGGTATACTTTTACAGCAACAGCTGACTTACACAATGTTTCATTAGAAAACCTAGTAGGTTCTACTACTGATATGTACATGAGTATTTTTGAAGGTACTTGTGCAGCTTTTACCGAAGTAATGTGTAGTGATCCTGAATCAGCAACTGTTACAGGTTTAATAGTTGGTACTCAATATACGATTAGAGTATATACATGGAATAGTGACCCTATAGCAGACACAAATTTTGATATATGTATTGGTACACCACCACCACCAATTACTACTGATATTGTAACATATACACCAGAACAATTAATTACAGATGTTTTAGTTGATGCTGATTGTGCTACGGTTAATAATATTCAATATGAGACTCACTCTTTAGGTGATGATATTGGATTTAGCTACTTTACTGATGGAGGTTCAAACTTCCCATTTGCTGATGGAATAATTTTATCTTCTGGTGCAGCTAATGAAGCTGCAGGACCATTTACAGGAAACGGACCTTCTACAGCGGGTAATGGTATTGGAGATACGGATTTAGAAAATGTTACTGGAGTGTCAAATACTCATGATAGAGTATATATAGAATTTGATTTTGTGCCTTTAGCACCTCAAATTTCATTTAATTATATAATGGCTTCTTCTGAATACAATGGAAGTTTCGAATGTACTTTTGCTGATTCTTTTGCGTTTATTTTAACAAACGTATCCCAAGGAACGGCTCCTCAAAATTTGGCGAAATTACCAGCACCAACAAACGGAAATGATACTGTAGTTGTTACTAATATTCGTCCAGAAGTTAATGCGGGTTGTCTAGCTCAAAATGAACATTATTTTGCGGGATATACGCCTGCTTCAGGTGAAAATGCTTATGGAGGTATGACAGTACCGTTAACAGCTTTTGCAAATGTTACTGCTGGTGATTTATACCATATTAAATTAGTTATGGCAGATCAAGGTGATTCATCATTGGATACTGCAATTTTCTTAGAAGGAGGAAGTTTCTCTTTAGGAAGTGTTGATTTAGGTAATGATGTATTCTTAGGTGATCCAGGAGCTTTATGCGAAGGAGATACTAAAGTTTTAAATGCAGGAGTATTACCAGTCGGAACAGACATTAAATGGTTTAAAGATGGTGTTGAAATACCTGGAGAAACTATGGTTAACCCTGTATCTGGTGATACAGAACAAATTTTAACGATAGATACTACTGGTGATTATTCAATGAGTATTTACTTTGTTTCTGCTCCTGATTGTTCAAGAGAAGCTACAGTACACATAGAGTTTTACCCTAACCCATCACCTAATTTAGGAGAAGATGTTGTAAAATGTGCAAATGAAATGCTAACGTTAGATGCTAACGTAGCAAATGCTTCTGACCCTAATATGGGGCCATTAAATTACGAATGGATATATAATGGGGTAACTGTTCAAAACGGACCTTCAGCAACATTTGATATAGATGCAACAACTGTTATAGCTAATACAACTGCTACTACTGGAAGTATTCAGTTTGAAAACCCTATTGATGGTACAACAACTGTTGCTAATACTGCTGTTAACACGGATACTGATAATTCCGAAAAGGTATACCTTTTAGGAACATTTGAAGTTATAGTAACTGACACAGTTACTTTGTGTAGCGGAACTAGTACTGTAGAGGTTGATTTCTATGAAAACGCAAATTGTGTTACCATTCCTAGTGGAATATCTCCTAATGGTGATGGTGTTAATGACTGTTTAGTATTAGATAACTTAGCTCCAAACGGAGAAGTGGCTAGATTACAGGTGTTTAATAGATATGGTACTCGTGTTTACGATAAAGCTAATCATGAAAGAGAATGGTGTGGAACCAATCAAGATGGTGATGCTTTAGTAACAGGTACATATTATTATGTATTAGACTATTATGATGGAACAATTTTTAAAGGTTGGGTTTACATTAATGTAGAAGACTAATAACAACAACTTAAAACTTAACATTAGCTTTCTGTTTTTCGGAAAAAACTAAAAATAAAATCAATGAAAAAAATAATTATAGCATTAGTTGTACTACTTGGATATAGTAGTACAACGTTTGCCCAGCAAGATCCACAGTACACACAGTACATGTATAATCAGGCCGTAATAAATCCAGCTTATGCAGGA
>Ga0209395_1006358_pt1 | contig 12821 bp, 11 predicted proteins | sample GOMGulsemesocosm_3_FD_184635 | JGI IMG/M metagenome (GOLD analysis project Ga0209395, IMG submission 184635) | Methane-oxidizing microbial communities from mesocosms in the Gulf of Mexico - GOM9D Gulf of Mexico (SPAdes) (version 2) | ecosystem: Environmental > Aquatic > Marine > Cold seeps... | reverse complement strand
AAATTCAACGTCTAGAGAGATTTCAATTTGCTCAACTAAATATTGGGGAGTTTTCTTCCCCTCAAAAATCAGAGATAATTCTGGGTTTTCTAGGAAATCTAAAATCACTAAGAATACACTTTCCCCCCTCACTTTATTCCCTTGTACAACACTTTATTGCCCCACTTACGAGTGAAAAACCACACTTTTCCCCTAACAATATGTGTTTAAGCTATACTTATTTAACTCACTATTTATTTTTATCGGAATTCGAGCCTGCCAAATTTTTAAATCTGAGCATTCAAAAGTAAACCTCACTTCCGCTTTTGGCTACAGGTTATCATTAAGTTTGCTGACATCATCTTAGGTGATGTGACTGAAATTTCGAAATATTAAAGTACCAGTCATTCTACAAGTTAGATCCGTAAAAGCTTTATTAATAGAAAACCTCACGAATTAGGACAAGTCACATATTCATATATCTAGTAGTTTAGATCCCAATGATGAATTCTAGGTAATTAAACCGTTGTAAAATAATCGAGACAGTTTAGAGCGTTATTGTTGTTTCGTGCGGATTATCGTTTCTTGGTAGCATTGGCATAAGCGAGATGAAAGATTTAGTATTTACCTCCTTTATTTTACAACTAACTCACCGATTAAAATTTCACCCATGGAGACAAAATGAAATTATTGAAAAGTTTAACTTTAGGTGTGGTGTTATGTGTATCGAGTATGCCACTAATCGCCAAAGAATCACCAATCACAAAGCAACAAAAAGAAACTGCCCAACAGTTAATGGACACTGCGTTAAAAAGTGATCTGGCTTTCAATATTGTTGAATCATTAACTACTGAAATTGGCCCTCGATTAGCAGGCTCTGAAGCAGAGAAACGCGCGCGTAATTGGGGTGTTAAATTAGGTAAAGAGTTAGGTTTTGATAAAGTTACTATTGAAGAATTTACGATGGCATTTTGGGATAGAGGCCACTTACATATTGCTTTAACTTCACCATACAACCAAGAATTATACGGTTCTGCACTTGGTGGTGCAGCGCCTAGTAAAACAGAAATTAATGCACCTATTGTTTATTTCAGAGATTTTCATGCATTAACATCCGTTGAAAAAGGTGCGCTAACAGGAAAAATTGCTTTTGTTGACGGTGAGCCTATGGTTAAAAGTCAAACGGGGGCAGGTTATGGCCCATCAAATCAAAAGCGCAGAATTGGCTGGAAACATGCTGAACGTGGTGGTGCTAGTGCATTAGTCATTCGTTCTGTAGGTTCAGACTCTCACCGTTTTCCACATACCGGCATGATGCGTAAAGACGGCGATAAGTGGGCGAACATTCCAGTGATTGCTATTTCTAATCCAGACGCAGATCACTTACGTCGTTTACATCGTTTGAATAAGCCTTTATCTCTTTCGCTTCATTCTGGCTCTGATTGGAAAGGCGAAGTCACTAGCGGTAACATAGTATTAGATTTAATTGGTAGCGAAAAACCTGAGGAAATCGTTCTAATTGGCGGTCACTTAGATAGCTGGGATTTAGGCACTGGAGCGGTTGATGATGGCGCTGGCATTGCTATTACTACAGCCGCAGCAAAATTAATTGCTAACTTACCTAAACGCCCAAAACGTACTATTCGAGTGGTTATGTTTGGTGCTGAAGAAGTTGGATTATTAGGAGCGCGTGCGTATGCTAAGCAGCACGAAAACAACTTACACAATCATGTTCTCGCTACAGAGTCAGACTTTGGCGCAAGGAATATTTGGCGTATTGTTTCTAACGTTAACCCGAAAGCCTCAATACTCGTGGATGAAATTGCGAAAATTATTGCTCCTCTAGGTATTATTCGTGGAGACTCAGACGTTAAAGGAGGTGGCCCTGACATTATCCCTATGGCAGATAAAGGTGTACCAACTATTCGCTTAAGCCAAGAAGGTAGTGATTATTTTGACTTACATCACACGCCAGACGATACATTAGATAAAATTAATCCAGACGAATTAGCACAAAATGTTGCGGCATATGCAGCTACAATTTTCTTGTTTGCTGATACTGATGTGGATTTAAAGGCGAAACGCTAAACTCTAGATTCGACAGCGCTTTTGGATTTCATTAAATTTATAATGTTATCCAGCTGCATGTTTACGCAAGCTATGTAGTAGTTGTTGTTGTGTGTCGGTAAGAGGATTTTTGCAATGACTATAAAGCCACCGACCAAATTACTGCACCCTAGAACTTTGCTGTGCATGATTCGATTGTTTAGGTGATTGCCCGTACATGCGTTTAAATTCTCTACTAAATTGAGAGGAGCTTACGTAGCTTGCTCTCAATTCTTAGTAATGCATGCTACAAAAATCAGATCATTTAGAATGGAATTGATTGAGCAGGAGTGTGTATTAACAGCAATAAGTTCTATGTATCAATAGCCGGAATAAAGTTTTCTTTTTCTAATATCTGAATAAGACTTCTCATCAGAAAATTATTCATAAAGCTAACGCAATACGTTCGACCGTTTTCTTTTAATGGTCGGATAAATCCTGAATCTTTCATTTTTGCTATTAGATGGGTTTTTTGTCTGCTTGATAAGCCTTTAAACGCTTCATCAAGTTCGGTTGCCTTAAAGCTTTGTTTTAATATCCCTATATTCAATACTTTTGCTTCTTCTTTATTAATATATCCCCGTTCCGCACCAAGCTTAATTGTAGGTACTAAAATATTTTTATAAAGAAAATCAAAATCTAACAATTTATTAACTTTAGTGACTTCTTCTAGAATCCCAGTTAAAACATAATCACACCACTTTAGTAAATTGTCATCAGTACCTAAATCAGCCGCAGATAAATGTTCATAATACTTATCTCTATCATTACAAAATACAGCTGTTGGATTGATAATTTTTCCGTCTTTAACATTAAAGCCATACTTAATCATTAACGCGTAAGTAAGTAATCGTACAACCCTGCCATTACCATTTCCAAATGGATGAATCCAAGTAAAGCGGTGATGAGCTATAGCTGTTTTCAATAGATCATATTTATCAGCACCATCTTGATTAATGAATGCAAGAAATTCATCCATATAAGACTGAACTTGAATATGGTCAGGTGGCGTATGAGTTGATTTAGATATTTCTACATTCCAAGAACGATAAGCACCAGGTGTTCTGTCACCTTCGTCTGTTAATTCACCAACAACTAATTGATGCAACTGCTTAATGAAATAATGAGTGAACTCAGTTCCTTCATTAATGCTTTCCTCTATGAAGTCCATGGCAGCTTCAACATTGGCTATCTCAGAAAAACGTTCATTAGATCTTTCAGCGTTTTCTATTTTTTTTTCAATATACTCAGAGATTGTTGTTCGATTACCCTCAATTCTTGCAGAGCCAACACTCTCTAAAATATGAAATATATTTTTTAATTGGAAAAAAATCCAAGGGGCAGTTGTACCTTGTAGTTTCAATTTTTTTAAATGATTCAATTCAATTAAAGAGTCTGTCAATTCTGAATCAAAACTAGGACTAACCAATCTTAATTTAAAGTCTTTTTTATTGTTCACTTATCTACACCAGAAAGTAATAAATTAATTATATTTAAGTAACTTAGGTTGAAAGAATTAAAAAGATAACTACATGGAGAAAATAATACAACTACATAGTAGTATATTGATTAACTACATACAAAGATTTTATTTACGACAATTAATTAGATGGATGATGCAGAGAAATATAAACTACTGCACCCTAGAACTTTGCTGTGCATGACTCCATTGTTTAGGTGATTGCCCGTACATGCGTTTAAATTCTCTACTAAATTGAGAGGAGCTTACGTAGCCTACTTCCATCGCTGCTACGTTTACATTCATACCTGAGGCAATTTTCATGGCTGCACTGTTTAATTTCATCGATTTTACAAATTGAATAGGCGACATGGTGGTCGCTTGCTTAAATTTACGATGAAATACCGCACGGCTCATACCCACTTGATCTGCCATATCTTCTATCGTAACAGTATCGTTTAAATGAGAAGATAAAAACTCAATTGATCGAGAAATTTCATTACCCACACCAAATGCACGCCTTGTGGCATCTCCTGCCTGTCCCTTTAAAATGGCATAATACAATTCACGAAGTCGACCGTTGCCAAGTATTTCGGTATCTACAATACTGTCCTCAAGTTGCAGTAATCGTAATAGTGCATCGGTGAATCTATCGTCCCATTGAGCAAGTACAATTCCCTGAGGGAGCTGTTCTCCGATAGTTTTTCGACGCGTTCTTGTTTTGCTTTCCATCTCAATGGCTAGCTCGGTCATGGTTCTTGTGTCTAGAGATATGTATACACCCAAAAGAGGGGTTTCAGGTGATGCCTCAGGAGCTCCGGCTTCTAAGGGCATAGACATGTTACAACAGATAAAGTTATTACTGTCGTAACTATGTTTTTCACCATTCCAAATAGCTTCTTTGGTGCCACTTACAATGGCTGTTACCGAGGGTTCATAAACAACAGGTGCGCAGCGAATCGATTCAGTTACTCTGAATAATTGAACGCCTGTTATACCCGTTTCAATCATACCGTCTTTGTTAAGTCGGCTTTCAATAAGTTGTTTGATCAGCTTTTTGCTCATACCTATCACAGTGTTAAATGAAACATAGCATTAACGTAACACCGCATATTATCCAACTCAACCTAATGATACAAATAGGCATGTTTTAGCGATTATTCCGCCTAGTTTTACTTCTTGGTGAGTATTATAGTGCACCTACTGAAATAAGGGTTATTGAAAACCAAGCATTCGTTGTCGGCAATAACTAACTTTTCTTTCAAAGCATTAATTGAACATACAGCATCAGGAATTTACACAATGACGAATAAAAATCAATTTGGCCCTAAGGGTTGGACACCAGAACACCTTGGTTCTCTTAGCGGTAAAACTTACGTTATTACCGGTGCCAATACTGGCGCAGGATTTCAGGCTACGAGAATACTCCTTACCCAAAGGGCGAAAGTGGTTATGCTAAATCGTAATTCGAGTAAATCTGAAGCTGCTATTGCTGATTTAAAACAAGAGTTCGGCAAAAACGCAAATGTAAGCTTTATACAGATGGATCTAGCAGAGCTTTCTTCTGTACGTAAAGCTGCCGCTGAGGTAATGGAAAAGGTACCACAGGTTGATGCACTGATATGTAACGGGGCCATTGCACAAATTGCTAAGCAGGAGTTTACTGTAGACGGCTTTGAAAGCCAGTTGGGTGTGAATCACTACGGTCATTTTCTTCTATGTGGTTTACTGTTTGACAGAATTGAAGCGTCAAAAGGGCGAATTGTGGTTGTGTCTAGCGAAGGCCATAAAATGGGTTTGAGAACCATGCAGTTTGACGATATGAACTGGGATAAAAACTACCACCCTAATAAAGTTTATAGCCAGAGCAAGTTGGCGCAAATGATGTTTGCCTATGAGCTACAAGACAAAATTAAAGCCGCAAATAAGCAAGTTAAGGTTTATGTTTGTCACCCAGGAGCCTCCAATACCTCACTTATACGTGAAAGCGCTAGTTTAGCGACAAGAGTTAGCTGGTCGATTATGGTGAAAATAGGTCTTGCTCAAACTGCTGAAAAAGGCGCTTACCCAGAAGTTATGTGTGCTACGGCTGATAACCTTAAAGAGCGTGCATATTATGGCCCTACAGGAATGATGAATTTTGGTGGTCCTGTAGGTGAATGTAAACTTGAGTCGTTTGCGGTAGATAAAAGTGTATTAACAAAACTGTGGGCGCTTTCTGAGAAAGAAACTTCCCTAGCGTGGTCGCTGTAGTACAGATTAAAAATTAGGGCGAAAGCCTATTTTATAAAAAGAAAATATCATGAAAATATTAATTATATCGATAGGAATGTTTATGTTAAATCTCGCTGCTTCATCTGCCCATGGCATGAACGAAGAACTAAATATAGTCGAGGGTACGGTTCAAGACATGGAAGGCAATACATACCGTACTGTTAAAATTGGAAATCAAGAGTGGTTGGCTGAAAACTTGAGAAGTACAAAGTTTCAAGATGGCTCACCAATAAGTACAGCTTTTATTCCCAAAGATGACGAAAAAAATTTGTTAAAACACGGCAGGCTGTATAACTGGCATGACGTGAATGACGAAAGGAATATTTGTCCTGCTGGTTGGAGAGTTGCATCAGATGATGATTGGAAAGCGTTAGAAAAAACCATTGGCATATCTGAGAAGGATTTAGACAAGCTAGGGTGGCGAGGAGATAACGATGTAGCTATCACCCTTAAAGCATCTCAACCAGATACCATTTTTAAGAAGTTCGACCAATCAAAAGTAAATAAATATCAGTTTTTTGTTACGCCTGCCGGGGTAAAAATAAAGAACTGGTATATCACCCAAGGAATCTACACAGAACTTTGGACTAGTACAAATGCGACAGAGCAAGAGGCTTTTGCTAGAACTTTTGCTTATTCATGGTGGAACGCGCATAAGGGAGAAATACGCCGGGAAACACTTAACAAAGATTATATGTTTTCAGTTAGGTGTATAAAAAACTAACACGGCTAGGGCTATTGAATAAATGGTGCTGTCACCTCTATGCGAGTAGGTGACTATACGACATCTAACATGATATGTTTTTTAACTCGTGGCAGCTTCCAAATTACATACACAGGTATGGTAGTTAGCATTAGAAGTACTAACTGCTCAGCTGCATTTATTGGAAGAAGTTGCAATAAGTAAACAATAACAGCTGAGCCAGCCATTTGTATAAAACCAAGTAAGGCAGAAGCCGAACCTGCTTTATCACCAAAAGGAGCAAGTGCTTGCCCAGCACAAGCTCCCATCAATAATGAAAAACCAAGTGAACTTATCATTACCGGTAACATGAAAGCGACAGGACTGTGCCAAGTTAGCAACGTTAGCATTAATATGCCTGCAGCAATTATTAAAACCATACCAAAGCCAATAGTAACTCTAGCACCATACTTGCGTAAAAATTTTGGTGCGAGAAAACAAGCAATAATGTTAAAAACGGCATTGATACTAAACCAGTACACAAAGCTTTGTTGATCTAAGCCTAGCTTTACCATTAACCAAGCGGGTGAGCTACTCACATAGGCAATAATAATAGCCATAGCTAACATCACCACAAAAGCATTAAAAATAAATACAGGATGCTTTATTACCGGGGAAAAACGCGCCATGGTGATCAGTTTTTTGTGTTGTTCAGTATGGGCGGGTTTTGTTTCTTTTAAGCTAAAAAACAAAATTACGCCTGCGAACACAGCATAACCTGCCATAAATTCAAAATTACTTCTCCAACCAAAATATTCAGTTAATACATTGCCTAACAAGGGAGCAAGTGCAGGAATACAACAAATTGCGCTATTTAAATAGGAGTACATAACACCACTTTCAATGGCGTTATATTTGTCACGCACACTAGCAAAAGCAGCCACTACTATTGCACAAGCACCAAAACCTTGGGCTAAACGACTAATAAGAAAAAAAGTTAAGCTATCAGAATAAGCGGCAACAATCGAACTAACGCCATAAAGGACTATACCAACTAGGGCTACAGGTCTTCGCCCATAACGGTCTGCTAATGGCCCCGTAATCAGTTGGCCAAAACCCATGCTTAAAATAAAGGTGGTGATGCTCCATTGAATTTGGGTCATAGATACAGACAAATCTTGCGCCATAATGGGTAGCGCAGGCAAAAATATATCAATGGCTAATGGGCTAAAAATAACCATTAAAATTAGAAGGGGTAATAGTTGCTTGTTTGTCATTTCAATCTCTCATGGGTGAAACAATATTATAAGAGGTTAGTATTATGAGTAGAAGTGAATTATTCTGAATTCTATTATTCCAAAGTGGAATATTGTTAGGAGGGGGTTATTCCGATGAATAAGTTTGATTTGAATTTATTAAAAGTGCTCGAAGTATTACTGCAAGAGCGTAATGTTTCTGCGGCAGCTGAGCGTTTAAATGTAAGTCAATCAGCGGTCAGTAAGCATTTATCTCGGCTTCGAGAAATGTTTGCGGATCAATTGTTTGAGCGTAAAGCACAAGGGCTTAAAGCAACTCCACGTGCTTTAGCGCTAGCACCGCAATTAAAATTGGTTATTCAACAGCTTGAACAACTTACTCGGCCAGCAATGTTTGACCCTACCGACAGCAGCCGAAAATTTCACATTCATTTGGCTGATACCGCGTGTTCATTAACGTTTCCGTCATTTATGCCTGAGTTGCTCAGTCAAGCCCCTAATATTACCTTAAAAACAAACACATGGGATGAGCAGAGTCTTAACCAATTACTCAAATGTGAAGCTGACTTAGGGATTGCTTGCCGAGAATGGGATCATAGATCTCCTTTGCACATTAAACATATTCCAGAAGAGCTAAATTATGTTGAGCTATTGCAAGAACATTCCTTGTGTTTAGTACGAGAAAATCATCCGGCATTGAAGCAACAATGGAACTTAGAAACGTTTCTTCAATACAGGCATTTGCAAGTTACCATAGGTGGAAAAGATCGTTGGTTACTTGATGAAGTATTGAAAACAGAAAATTTATATCGCGACATTGCGATTGATATGCCTGATTTTCATAGCGCAATGAGTCTTTGCGAGCAAAGCGACCTTATATTATGTGCCCCTGCTAGGCATGCAAGCCAAATGGCTAAGCACTTTTCATTAAAGGTGTTAAGTGTACCTGTAGAATTTGCAGATGGGGCTTATGTGCTACTTTGGCATAAACATTTTGAACAAGATAATGGCCATCGTTGGTTAAGAGAGCTCATTATCAATAATGTGGGTAAATAGCGCTAGGGTCTGTTGATCTTTCGCGGTTGAATTTTGTTCGAGATAAAAACGTTTTAATCGCGGCGAGTAGTGCGTAGCCTAGTCATTCTAAGCAAATACTGCTCAACAAAGAGTAAAACGTTTTTAACCGAATCCTTCGGACAGCGCTTGTAGGACATTTTTACGGCGTTATCACCTTTTTATGTGGAATAACCACATTACAAAGACTCTGCCTTGTATAAACATCCAACAAGCTGCTGCAAAAATAATCTCGAAAGTTCAACAGACCCTAATAAGTAGATGAGCGACTATGCGCGTTCGTCCTTAGGCGAGTCCATCACAACATGAGTGGTTATATTGCTGACTTGGGGTATTGAACCTAAAGTATCAGCATGAAAAGACTTAAACGACTTAATGTCTTTTGTTTCAATACGTAATAAGTACTCAAAGGTGCCGGTAACGTTGTGACATTCCTTTACTTCAGTTGCTGACTCTATAGCGTGTTCAAAGGCGAGTTGCGACTCGATAGAATGTTCGCGAAGGCCAATACCGATGTAGGCAATAAAGCTGTTTCCCATTAATTCACTATCTAATATGGCACGATAGCCTTTAATAAGCCCACTACTTTCTAGCTCTTGCACTCTACGCAAGCAAGCAGATGGAGATAAACCTATTTTATCGGCAAGTTCAGAATTGGGTATACGACCATTTTTTCTAAGTTCGCGCAATATAATGTCGTTATACCTGTCTTTTTTATGCATATCTTGCTCAGAATTTACTTTATTGATGTTTATTCGCTTAAAAATCCTATCACAAAGCCTTTAAAATTGCATAATCATAAAGTTCGAGAGGATTAACAATATGAACTACGAAATACTGACAGCCTTAACTGTTTTTGCTTTTGTGTCTTCAATTACCCCAGGGCCAAATAATTTGATGTTGATGAATTCAGGTGCAAACTTTGGATTTAAACAAACTGTCCCTCATTTATTGGGAGTAGGCATTGGTTTTACGTTAATGATTATTTTAGTTGGGCTAGGTGTGATGCAAATATTTGATGCATTGCCTGTTAGCTATACTATTTTAAAAGTTCTCAGTATTGTTTATTTACTCTATTTGGCATTAAAAATAGCGTTGTCAGACAGTTCTGCTGCGCAAAACTCTTCAAATAACAAACCTTTTACCTTTATTCAGGCGGCTTTATTTCAATGGGTAAACCCTAAAGCATGGACAATGGCATTAACCGCAATAAGTTTGTACGCCCCTACAAAAAGTATTGATGCGGTATTATTGGTGGGCCTGACCTTTGGTTTAATAAACTTACCCTGTATCAGCTCATGGATCATGTTAGGGCAAAAGATGCAGGTGTTTTTAACCGATAAAAAACGCTTAAAAATATTTAATATTACCATGGCCTTGTTGCTAGTATTTTCCTTATATCCAGCACTTTAAAAGAGATGAGATTGCAAGTTGAATTGCTGCACAGAAGGGTGTTGTTGACATTACTTGGTTGTATTTTACTTGTTAGATAAATCTTCCACATTTTTTTCCCACTTTTCCCTTATTTTGGAAAATACATCGAGATTATCTAATTTGGTCATGGCTTTGGTGAGGTTGTCAGTAATATGTTTTTCTGTATTTAAACTACAGGCAAGATAAAAGTTCAGCATTAAATTTTTGAATTGAAAAACATTCTTATACTGTAACCTTTGCGCTTTGCTTTTTACTCTACTTTTGAGCAATAGGTCATTAAAAACAATCAAATCTATATTTCGGTTAGGCAAATTCAAAAACTTTAATAACGCTTTGTCGTTATCAGTAACATACAGGTTTTTATTTTCAATAAAGCCTTTTGATAACAAATAGTGATGAGACACATCATTGCGTATTACCGCTATATTGTATTTTTTGGCTTCTTCAAGGGTAGTCACACTAACTTGACTATCTTTATGTGAATATAAAGATATTGATCTTGATGCAATGTGTCCTATCCATTTAAACAATGACTCACGCTGAGGAATTCTGGCAATCGAATAAATACAGGTATTGTTCTCATGCTTAGCTCGGTTGTATGCCATTGACCATGGATAAGCAGCTATGTTGTAGGTATATGAGGTTTGTGCAAGGGTTGCTTGAACTATTTCAGTCGATAAACCTGTAATAGCGTCTTCGCTAACAATCTGATAAGGGGGTAGGTCTTCGGTTAATATTTTGAGCTTAGTAGCGAATACTTGCCCACTAAAAAGCACATAGAATATGAGTAAACCTACCGCAATTGTTTCCTTTCTTTTTTTCATACCAGCTTTGTTATTTTAAGGTCATAGTTAAACTATAGCTTATTTAGCTATTTTACGGATTACTTCAATTATAAAGTTGATTTTTAAAATAAGTTAGATACTCGCTTAGCTTTTACAATTAGCATCTAAAAACTGAGCCGTAGTGCTAATTAACTCTGTTCTTGAAGAATTAAAGCTATGGTCATCGTCAATCAGCTTATAAGAAATTCGGCTGTTTGGGGTTGCCTGCAAAGCTTTTAATAGTGGCTTAATATGCGATTTCATTGGTATAACGTTAGTGTCTGCCGCTATCAGTAATATCGGCCTACCATTTAAAGTGTTTACTCTTCTAACTAAATTAAGCGCTTTACCATGTTCTTTTAATTCTTTTGCCAGTTTTTCTCCTGACCAACCTTTTAACATGAACAAAGTATCGCTGTATGCTTTCCAAGGAATATCAGTTTCAGGATCCGCCATAATGCCTACATCTCCAACGCCCATGTTTGCGCCATCATAGGCAATAGCACATTTTACTGCGGCATTATCTAAAATACCGGCAATGGCCATATGCCCACCCATGCTATGACCGACAATAGAAATTAGATCAGGGTTGATGCGTAATTTAGCTGCATTTTCTGGTTTACTTATGTAGCGCAATACAGCTTGAACATCTTGCTCAGCATTCACTAAAGAAAACTCTCCTTCACTCCCCCAAGCGCCACGATAGTGAAAAAACACCACGTTCCAACCTTTACTGCGTAGTGCTTGTGCCACATCGAGGTTTTTTTCATTGCCAGGGTATCCATGAAGTAACAATACGGTGGGATTAGGGCCTGCACCAGCCGCCAAATAGGCAAAGCCTGACATACGTTTGTCGTTTGAATTAAATGTTAATTCTACGGTTGTTGCAGCATGTTCTTCTGCTTTGTTAGCAAACGACGTGATTGAAAGAGCTAATACGATAAGTATTGAAGCACATTTATGTAAAAACATTTTTATCCTTAATCACTTGGTGATAATAGGGCGTAGTAAAACGTTATACTACCAAATGGGCTTAGGTATAAATATGCATGTTTACAATAAATTGATTGATTAGTGCGAAGCAATATAGTGTTATTGGATTTCTCATTTGGGATGAGAAGGAAACTTTTAACAGCACAAATTTACAGCTAACGGAGCTTACTGAATGAGATATATCTTTTTAACTTTTCTTTTTACTTTTGGATTCATCCAAAACTCTTATTCAGGGCAGGTTTTTGAAACATTTCCTACCAGTATTAACGCTGATGAAAAATACGTGTTTTATTCCCATGGACTATAGGGTCTGTTGAACTTTCGCGGTTAAATTTTGTTCGAGATAAAAACGTTTTAATCGCGGCGAGTAGTGTGTAGCCTAGTCATTCTAAGCAAATACTGCTCAACAAAGAGTAAAACGTTTTTAACCGAATCCTTCGGACAGCGCTTGTTGGATATTTTTACGGCGTTATCACCTTTTTATGTGGAATAACCACATTACAAAGGCTCTGCCTTGTATAAACATCCAACAAGCTGCTGCAAAAATAATCTCGAAAGATCAACAGACCCTAGTTGAGGAACTAATCCAACACCTATTAGCACTCGTTGGGGAAAGTATGATTTTCCGCAAATTAAAAAAGATCTTTCAGACGAGCATTATAATTTAATCGCTTATCATCGCCCTAAAGACACTAACCCAAGAGTCTTCGCAAAAAAGTTAGCGCAAGATATTAAAAAAC
>Ga0209395_1006356_pt1 | contig 12824 bp, 8 predicted proteins | sample GOMGulsemesocosm_3_FD_184635 | JGI IMG/M metagenome (GOLD analysis project Ga0209395, IMG submission 184635) | Methane-oxidizing microbial communities from mesocosms in the Gulf of Mexico - GOM9D Gulf of Mexico (SPAdes) (version 2) | ecosystem: Environmental > Aquatic > Marine > Cold seeps... | reverse complement strand
CGCGGAAGGCGTTAACACCTACAGGGGCTATATTACTAACCATCCCGTCGCGGAGAGTCTGGATATGCTGTCAAAATACAAAGCCTTCGAGGAGCTGTAGCCTCAGCGATCGCGTGATAAGCTACATTTTCTGGAACAGAACTTTATATTGAGAGATGGCCATGGCAGTTGATAAGAAAACGAGTAAAGCAGCCAAAGTACTCGCCGAACAACGCGAGTACATCGCCAAACGTGAAAAAAGCTATCGCGAACAGGCCCTGAAGCTCTACCCCTGGGTGTGTGGCCGTTGCAGCCGCGAATTCAGCGGCGCCAACTTACGAGAGTTAACCGTGCATCACCGCGACCATGACCACGACAACAACCCCTCCGATGGCAGTAACTGGGAATTATTGTGTCTGTATTGTCATGACGAAGAACACACCAAGTTCGAGAATCTGGTGCGCTACGGCAGCACCAAAGATGGCAAACTTAAACCCGCGACATTTAATCCCTTTGCTGGTTTAAAAGAGCAGTTGGAAGGCAAAAAATAGGCTGGGATTTTTGCTTTTGAGCTGATGATTTCTGTCCCATTATTTAAAAGACAGCCAAAAAACCCTGCCCCCACGCTCAGCAGCAAGAAACGCTGTCTATTTGCAAATCAACCTTCGCACTTCACTCTCATTTCTAGTCTTATGGTTAACAGTTATCCTTTTTAAGTGGTGTCGCAACCATTTAAGGCCTGCATCATTATCTTGGCGTTTGTGCCATAAAAGAGAAACTGCAGTGACAGGTATGTCTATCGGTGGTTTTGTTATTGAGAGCTTTCCATTTGCAATGTGTTTTTCGATTGCGCCAAAGGGCAGTAGAGCAATCAAATCACTATCCATAATCATTGGAGCCGCGGAGGCAAAGTGGTTAACCGTCATCGCTACCCGGCGGCTCATCCCTAACAACTGTAGAGCCTGATCGGTTGGTCCGGAACTGTCACCCGAAAGCGACACCAGCAAATGGTCAGCCGCCGCAAACTCCTCAATAGATAAATTGGGTTTAGCCAAGGGGTGGTCTTTACGCATCACACACAGATTACTGGAATCAAACAAGTGTGAAGATAGGATTCGGCCATTCATGGGGGTAGTGGCGCTCACCACTAAATCAACGTCAGCGTCTTCTAATACTTTTTCTGTATTGACGATGGTGTAGGGCACTGCGTGCAAATTTATGCCCGGCGCTTCTTTTTCGAATAGCTGCCGCATTTCCAGCCATACCCAATCCACGACGATATCTGCGACGGCTACCCGAAACGTACGCTTTGCCGTTTTCGGATCAAAGGTCCCGGGGGCAATGGCCTCATTGAGATTATGGAGTGGCGTTCGAATCTGATCCCACAGGTTTGTTGCATAACTAGTAGGCTGGATATTGCGCCCATCCTTCACAAACAAATCATCTTTCCAATTAGCCCGCATTCGGGCTACCGCATTGGAAACCGCAGGTTGAGTCATAGACAACCGCTCGGCGGCTCGCGTGATGGATTTCTCGGTCATGATGGTATCGAAAATGACTAAGAGATTGAGTTCTTGTGGGCGCATAACACAACACCTGATTATTAATTAATAAGCCAATCATCATAGTGATTTATGTGTTCAATAACCATACATATCATTTTATATTATATATCAAATATAAATTAAAAATTATTTGTGATGATTCCTGAGGCGTAGACTGCACCCCTACAAAATTTTCTCTCCACGGAGTGTACGATGAAAACCGGAAAACGACTCTCTAAATTGGCGCTGATCATAATTGCTGTTTCGACCTTGGCCGCCTGTCAGCCATCGGCGCAGGGGCAAGCGGGTCATAGCCCTCAGCCCGGCCCTCAAGTGAGCGTGGCTAAAGTTATTAGTGAGCGTGTCACCGAATGGGATGAATTCACGGGTCGGCTTGAGGCTCCACAGACAGTGAATTTGCGCCCTCGTGTTTCGGGTTACATTAACAAGGTACTGTTCAACGAAGGGGCATTTGTTGAGGCGGGGGATATATTATTCCAGATAGACCCAAAACCCTTTGAAACAGAAGTCTCACGCCTCAAAGCAGACCTTGCTGACGCTCAAAGCCAGGCTGTATTGGCGAAGCGTGAACTAGAGCGGGGCAAGCACTTACACAAACAAAAAGCGATGTCGTTGGAAGCACTGGACAACCGGTTGGCACGCCACCAACAGACTACCGCACATGTATTGTCTAAAAAGGCGGCATTGGATCAAGCACAACTTGATTTGAGCTACACGAACGTGGAGGCGCCAATATCCGGACGAGCATCGCGTGCAGCCATCACTAAAGGTAACTACGTGACGGCCGGTCAGAGCCAGCTGACATCACTGGTTTCTACGGACAAAGTGTACGCCTATTTTGATGCTGATGAGCAGTCGTTTCTGAAGTACAACCAGCTGGCCCGTGAGGGTTTACGTCCTGATTCTGCTAAAACGAAATTTCCGGTATTAATGGGCTTGGCAAATGACAAACAGTTCCCCCATTCCGGCCATATAGATTTCATCGATAACCAGGTCGACAGACAGACAGGAACGATTAGAATTCGTGGCGTTTTTGATAACGCCAAAGGCCTTTTTACACCGGGCTTATTCGCGCGAGTTAAATTGGTTGGCAGCGCAAGTCATGATGGGATCCTTATCGACGAGAAGGCTATTGGCACCGATTTGAATCATAAATTTGTACTGGTATTGGATAAAGAAAATAACGCGCAATACCGCTCCGTCACTTTGGGTAAAAAACTCAATGGCCTGCGTTTAATCACTGACGGCTTAACTGAAAATGACACCATCGTGGTTAACGGTTTACAGCGTATTCGCCCAGGCTCACCAGTGAGTCCAGAAGTGGTTCCCATGGCCAGTGAACAGGTCCTGGCAAAATTAAAAAAACTGCAGCAGCGTGTCGACCTATGGGTAGAAGACCTGTCCATTGCGACCTCTGAATTACCCGCAGTTAATCCGGGTTAAGGACAAAGACCATGAAGTTTTCTCAGTTTTTTATTGTAAGACCTATCTTTGCCGGCGTGATCTCTCTGGTGATTTTGATCGTTGGAGCGATTTCTGTTTTTCAGCTACCCGTCACTGAATATCCAGACGTTGTGCCCCCAACAGTCGTGGTGACGGCGCAGTACCCCGGCGCCAATCCCAGCGTCATCGGTGATACCGTTGCAACACCTTTAGAGCAAGCCATTAACGGCGTTGAAGGCATGCTCTATATGTCATCTCAAGCAACGTCTGATGGCAAGTTGACGCTAACCGTCACCTTCGCCTTAGGCACGAATATTAATGATGCTCAGGTATTGGTACAGAACCGTGTTGCACGCGCCTTACCTCGCTTACCCGAAGAAGCGCAGCGCTTGGGCGTCGTTACAGAAAAGTCATCGCCGAACCTAACCATGGTGGTGCACCTGATCTCGCCCGATGATCGCTATGACATGCTCTATCTATCAAATTACGCTGACCTGAATGTTAAGGATGAACTTGCGCGTATCGATGGTGTAGGCAGCGTCCGTCTATTTGGCGCCGGTCAATACTCTATGCGTGTATGGTTAGACCCACAGAAAATCGCCGCATTAAACTTAACCGCAATGGATGTGGTTGGCGCGATTCGAGAGCAAAACCAGCAAGCCGCAGCCGGTAGTTTAGGGGCTCAGCCGACTGCAAAAAACAACTTCCAGCTACTGATTAATTTAAAAGGCCGTCTGAGCACAGAAGACGAATTTGAAAACATCGTTATTAAAGTGGGAGAGCAAGGTCAGATTGTTTACCTGAGTGACGTAGCCCGTGTTGAATTAGGCGCCAGTAATTATGCCTTACGCTCGCTGCTGAATAATAAACAAGCCGTGGCGATCCCTATTTTCCAACGTCCCGGTTCGAACGCAATCAACATCTCCAATGATGTGCGCGCTCGAATGGACGAGCTGAGAGAAACATTCCCAGAGGGCGTGGATTATTCCATTGTTTATGACCCCACGGTTTTTGTACGCGGTTCGATTGAGGCGGTTGTTAAAACGCTGTTTGAAGCACTTTTATTAGTCGTGATCGTCGTTATCCTGTTCCTGCAAAACTGGCGTGCGGCTATCATTCCGCTGGCAGCCGTACCCGTATCGCTGATCGGTACCTTTGCCTTCATGCAGATGATGGGCTTTTCGTTAAACGCACTGTCATTATTTGGCTTGGTTTTAGCCATCGGTATTGTTGTGGATGACGCCATCGTGGTGGTGGAAAACGTCGAACGAAATATCGAAAAAGGCTTGTCGTCTATTGCCGCCTCAAAGCGCGCCATGAAAGAAGTGACGGGGCCAATTATTGCCACCACCTTGGTACTGGCGGCAGTGTTTATTCCTACCGCATTTATGTCTGGACTGACGGGGCAGTTTTATAAACAGTTCGCCCTTACGATTACTATTTCCACGGTGATTTCGGCGATCAATTCACTGACCTTGAGCCCTGCATTATCGGCCCTATTGTTACGCAGCCACGATGCACCAAAAGATCGTTTCAGCCGTTTGATAGATACATTGCTTGGCCGCTGGTTGTTTGCGCCGTTTAACCGCTTGTTTGATCGTGGCAGCAAAGCCTATAGCCGTGGCATTAGCCGTGCGATCCGCGGTGCAGGTATTGTGGTTGTGCTTTACGTCGGCTTGCTAGCGCTTACTGGACAGCAATTTGTGTCAACGCCCACCGGCTATGTGCCGTCACAGGACAAACAGTACCTGGTGTCCTTTGCGCAACTACCCGATGCAGCGTCGCTGGATCGCACCGAAGACGTGATGCGTGAAATGTCGCGTATCGCGCTGGAGCATCCTGGCGTCGAATCAGCCGTTGCTTTCCCTGGTTTGAATATCAATGGTTTTACTAATAGCCCTAGCTCCGGTGTGGTATTTGTCACACTGAAGCCTTTTTCTGAACGCACCACCAATGAGCTGTCCGGCCATGCAATTGCTGGCGCATTGAACGGCAAATACGCCGCTATTCAAGAAGCTTTTGTGGTGATTTTCCCACCGCCGCCTGTCAGTGGTATCGGTACGATTGGTGGTTTCCGCCTACAAATCCAGGATAAAACGGGGCTCGGCTATGAAGCTTTATATGCCAATACCCAGCAAATTATTCAGAAAGCATGGCAGGCCCCGGAATTAACCGGCGCCTTTACCAGTTTTCAGGTGAATACACCGCAGATTGATGTGGATATTGATCGTGAAAAAGCCATGATGCAGGGCGTAGGTGTGGGGGATATTTTCTCCACCATGCAGATTTACCTGGGTTCAATGTACGTCAACGACTTCAACAAGTTTGGGCGTAATTACCAGGTGAACGTGCAATCGCAGGAAGATTTCCGCCAGGAGCCTGAACAGATTGCCCAATTGAAGGTACGTAATCAGCAAGGCGACATGATCCCGTTGGGCTCCTTCATCGAGGTCAACCATTCAGCAGGCCCCGACCGTGTGATGCATTACAACGGTTTTATCACTGCCGAGGTCAATGCTTCCCCTGCACCGGGTTTCAGTTCTGGGCAAGCTCAAGCAGTAATGGAAAAAATACTTCAGGAAAACTTGCCCAATGGCATGACCTACGAATGGACAGATCTGACCTATCAACAGCAGCTGGCTGGCGATACTGCGACGCTGATTTTCCCATTGGTTGTCATTCTGGTATTTCTGGTACTGGCCGCTTTATATGAAAGTTTAAGCCTACCCTTGGCAATTATTCTGATTGTACCGATGACCTTACTATCCGCCATTGTCGGTGTGGTTCTGTATGGCGGCGATAACAATATCTTTACCCAGATCGGCTTCATCGTGCTGGTGGCGCTGGCGACAAAGAATGCCATTTTGATTGTCGAATTTGCGCGTGACAAAGAACTGGAAGGTGTACCGGTATTAGAGGCCGTATTGGAAGCAAGCCATCAGCGTTTGCGGCCGATTTTGATGACCTCCATTGCTTTTATCATGGGCGTATTGCCGATGGTTATTTCAACCGGTGCCGGTGCCGAAATGCGTCAAGCTATGGGCGTTGCGGTGTTCTCCGGCATGATTGGTGTGACGATTTTTGGTCTATTGTTGACACCGGTGTTCTATGTGTTGGTCCGAAAATTCTTCCCCGGAAAACTGATAAGCCATGACGATATAGACCAACTGGACACGAATAACAACGTGCAACTAAGCTCTCCGGCAGAGGCCAAATAAATGAAGAATATAAAACTGTTGGCTATCACCCCCATCGTTTTATTGGTGGGCTGCATGACCGTTGGCCCAGACTATCAGACTCCGCAACAGAACGCGGTCGAACTGCGAGTTTCTGCCAACACAGAAACGGCAGCTTACGAGCGTCTTTGGTGGCAACGTTTTGATGATGGCGTGTTAAACGAACTCGTTGAGCTGACTCTTGCAAAAAATAACTCTATTGAAGCCGCTAAAGCCAACATTGATCGAGCGTTAGCAAACTTTACCGACATTGATAACGATGATCACCTTCTCGGTTCGCTTGATGCGGATTACCAAAACAGCAAAGCACCGCAGCCGGGGTTTACGGATGAACGAACTTACAGTCGTCGTTACCAAGTAGGCGCAAACCTCAACTGGCAACTGGATTTAGTCGGAAAACTAAAACGCGCCAGTGAATCAGCCTATGCAACAGCCGAATCAGCCGAAGCGGATTTACACGCTCTACAGGTCTCTATCGTCAGTAATCTGGTTAGTTTATATGCCGATTACAGAGGACTTCAAAAAAGGCTAAAAGTCGCGCACCGCAACGTCGATATTCTGGCGCAAACAGCTGACATAACCCACGTACGATTTAAAGAAGGCATGGAGTCGGAATTTGAGTACGCACGGGTACGCGCACGCTTAAGCGCCGTAAAAGCCAGCATTGCTCAGCTCGACAGTGCGTCAAAAAGGGCTGAATACGACCTAGCCTTGCTAGCCGGTTATCAGGCTTCGTCGCTGCCCATTAATCTGTCAGATAAACCAATCCCCTCGCTTAACAAGCCAGTGGCAATCGGCGATGTTGGCGAATTACTGCTGCGTCGTCCCGACGTTCGCGCAACAGAGCGACGCCTTGCAGCGGCAACAGCCAAAATTGGTGTCGCCAAAGCGGACTTATACCCAGCCATCAATGTCACTGGGTTTTTAGGATTCCTTACCGGTCACGCCAGTGGTCTCGACCACAGCGCCCGTGCCTGGACTGTTGCGCCTAGCCTTAGCTGGCAGGGGCTCGACATGGGGTCTGTTAAGGCGCGGATTAAAGTCGCCAATGCGGAGCAACGCAAAGCACTCGCCGATTATCAACAACAGGTCTTAGTGGCTGTTAATGATGCTCAATCCGCGTTGACGGCTTATAGCTTTAGTCAGCAGCAGTTGCATCATCTCGCAGATCAGCAACGCGCCTCTGAAAAGGCCATGGAGCTAGCCACGCTACAATACGAGTCGGGATTATTTGACCTACTGGATTTGATCGATACCGAACGCACTCTGTTAACCTCTAAAGACAGCTATGCCGCAGGACAGGCGCAGGTTATGAAAGACCTGGTTGCGGTTTATCAGGCGCTTGGGGGCGCTATCGGACAAGAGTAGATTTTATCTGGTTTCTAAGAACGCGTTATCCCGGCATTTGTACATGCATTAAAGCCGGCTGCTGGACAATAAAAACAGAGAACCCTGCTCTTAACTTTGCCGGTTAACCATACTGAAGCTGATTCAGATAAAGGGATTAACGTTGATGGCTCATTCTTTTTCATAACGTCACGCTGATCCTTAGCGATTCCCTGTTTTGCTAACGTGTCCTGCACTTTGCGTACAATGCCCAAACCTATACGTGACCTCTAAATATTTGGCGGCACCTGGTTGACGCAGGGGTTCATAACAATTTTATCTCCCCGTATCTAAGGTGAGATAAGCTTCAAAACTTTCCTTCAACAACTCCACCTCTGCGCGACTGGTCAAACGCTCGGCCAACTGTAGCTTCTGCCCCTCTTTTGATTCAGCAACCAGCTGATAAAACACCGTGGCTTTATTGCCAGAGCTCATGGTCGCGCCTTCTTTAATTTCCAGTTTGGCGATTTCTGCCACGGCTATTTGCTTGGTGCTGACAGGGTAACCAAACAAGAATCGACGACTTTTAACGCCCTCATTGGTTACAGAGATAAACAGCGATTTACCCAAATAATAAACACCAAAAAGCGCAATCAATCCGCCGATCAGAGTAAACAACACAGGGAAAATTAACGGTGCATCACCATAACCCGCGCCAATGCCTGCGCCCGCAAAAATGAATCCGAATACCAACGTAAAAACACCCATACTCGGTCGCTGAAAGGCAGGAAAATAAGCCTGCAAACCACCGGGAATAGCTTTGATATTAGCAATCGATTCGACACCATTCATGGCGGCATCAACGGTAGCATGATGGTCTTCCGTACCTTCTTGAAGCACAACGGAGGTTTCTCCGGTTTTGAAAACAGGAATCTCGTAACTGCGGGAAAAGTCAGCCCCCTCTAGTTCGGAATGCACCGTCACTCTCCACAGATGATAACTACTGCCCTTCTCGATATCGGTTATCGGCAAATCATCGGGCACATCAAAACGAAAACTGAAATTTGCTCCTTGCTGCCCGCGATGAACATGACACACACCGTCAGTTTGCCATTTAACACTTTCCTTACGGCTGCGGTTTTTACCAGAACCCGTGACGTAGCTGTGCAAACATTGCAATGTCACTTTGCCGACCATGTCTGAGGCAAAGGTAATTGTCGTTTCAATCGTACCGCCAACATGCCCACCCAGTGCGCCAGGGAATGGATCAAGTATCAATGGTGTGCGTCCGAACTTAAGCCAGTTCTGCGTTGAGCGAAACGCAGCAACTAACAAACCAACCCCCACCAGCGGAAATAGAAACGCTATTGCAGTCACGGGCTCATGTTGCGTTTTACGCCAAATCTCATCGAAATCAAACAGAATTGGAGAGGTCAGCGCTATCCAGACAATTGCGAAGCCCCATAGAAAGTAGTGCTGTATTTTGGCACTGGAGAAAATGCGATTTTCTGCCCACTTCTTTTCCATTAACCAGGGTTTGCTATCCATTATTGCCCTTTCCTACGAATCGATTAAGCGCGGCATTTGGCTGCATATCAAAACACTGAAAAATAATGACCGCCAGTACCGCTATTCCAAATAGGTGCCGATGAGGTCCTGCCAGCTCTTCCTCTCTCATCTGTTCACGACTAAAAATTGCTATGTGTAAAAACACGCAACAATACTTTTCTGGGCATAACGCCTTAATAAGTAGCTCTCAGCTAAGTGTAGGCTCAATAACCGCCCATATGTCTTTCTCTGAATAAAAAGGCCCCGCTAAGCGAGGCCTTTAAAACTACCGGTAAGATTCGACGCTACCAGTTCAGCCACTTCAATACAAAAGGGTTATCACGGCGAACAAAATAACGACGCAGTTCATCGCCAAGCAGAATCGTTATCGCAAAGGGCACACTGAGCATCAAGTGCCAGCCTTCCAACGGAGCCGTGCCAAAAAAGGTATTAAAGGCAGGCACGTAGCTGATCAACATCAGTAGACACAGTTCAGTGGCAATACCGATAAGTACCAACTTGTTGCTGAAGAAACCAACCGTTAACAAACTCTGGCGGCGGGTCCGGCAGATAATCACATCAGCAATCTGACAGATGATGATAGAAGCAAAAAAGGCCGTAATTGCGGTTCGATACACTGGGTCAGTAACTGACAACTCCTGTCCCCATTCCCAGCCGCCGCTGTACAGCACCACAAAGTAGGAAAAGAACCCGGCCGCAGCCTGAATCATGCCAACAATTCCGTAACTCATGCCCAGCAAGTTACGGGTTAATAGCCTCTCATGACGTTTTCTGGGCGGTTTTTTCATCACATCCGTTTCTGGCTTCTCAGCGCCAAGACCCAGTGCCGGTACAATGTCTGTACCTAGGTCAATAGCCAGAATTAGAATCACCGTTAATGGTAGAGGTATGCCCAGCAGCACAAAGGCTATAAAAGGTAGAATCTCGGGGATATTACTGGTCAAAATATAGGCAATAAACTTTTTAATGTTGTCAAAGATGGTACGCCCCTCTTCCACCGCCGTCACAATGGTTGCGAAGTTATCATCCATCAACACCATGTTGCTGGCCTCCTTGGCGACATCGGTACCCATAATGCCCATGGCGACACCCATATCGGCATGCTTAAGTGCTGGCGCGTCATTCACCCCATCACCCGTAACGGTCACAACCTCGTCTTTGGCCTGCAACGCCTTCACAATTTGCAGCTTTTGTATCGGTGATATTCGGGCAAACACCAGCTCTTTGGCATTTAGCGCCTCGGACAATGTTGCCTCATCCATGCTCGCCAGCTCGTCACCTTGAATGACTCGTCCAGCACCGGTGAACAGACCAATTTTTTCAGCGATAGTTCTCGCCGTAACACCAAAATCACCCGTCATCATAAACACACGAATTCCGGCAGCATGGCATTGCTTAAGCGCCGCAGGCACCTCTGGGCGTGGCGGGTCAATCATGCCCGTAATACCCAAACACACAAAGCCGTCTTCCGGTAAATTTTCGCTATCAACAGGTTGCATGGCCAGCCCTAGGCAGCGCTCGCCTCGCTCCGCCATTGCCATGAATTTATCCATCATTTGCTGGCGTAATTCATCGCTAAAAGGTTTTGTTTCTCCCTCATGCAAAACCTTATCGCACAATCCCATCACGACTTCAGGCGCGCCCTTTAAATAGGCCTCAAAATCTGCCCCATCACCGGTACTGTGCAAGGTTGTCATATATTTTGTTGCGGAGGTAAAAGGCTTTTCTTGTAGTCGGCTAAAGCCAGAGATATCTTCAATATCACCAATACTGTCAGCACAACTCAGTAACGCTGTTTCCGTAGAGTCGCCGATATAGCCGCTATCGGTAAGACGGGCATTATTACAAAGGACCATCGCCCGACGCAGGTATTTCAGATCGTGACCCTTTTCATCATCGCCTTGCCCAAAACGATACGAGCCATCCAACGTTTCAATCAGCTGCACGCTGATACGGTTTTGTGTCAAGGTACCCGTTTTATCTGTGCAGATAACGGTGGTACTACCCAGCGTTTCAACACTTTCGAGATTCTTAATTAACGCATTCTTTTTCGCCATGCGCTTACTTGCCATGGTTAAACACAATGTTACCGTTGGCAGCAAGCCCTCCGGCACATTGGCCACAATAATACCGATAGCAAAAATAAGACTGCCAATGGCGCCATTACCAACCAGCAAGCTGACGATAAAAAAGGACGTACCTAGCACCATCGCAATCGTGCTAATCACCTTGATAAAGTATTTCAGCTCTTTACGAATCGGCGTTTCAACTTCGTCCGCTTCCTTAGTCAACTTAACGATTTTGCCGATTTGGGTGTCCATTGCTGTTCGGCATACCAGAACTTCACCAACACCGCTCTGCACCAAAGAGCCGGAGAAAACCATGTTGCGGCTTTCCAGAATATTGTCCTGTTGATGGTCCGGGTCCATGAACACCGGCTCACATTCCCCAGTAAGGCTGCTTTGATCAACCTTTAGCTCACTGGCGCTCAACAAGCGTCCGTCAGCGGGGATACGATCACCTTCACACAACAGCAAAATATCACCCGGTACCAACTGAGTTGCTTCAACTTCAAATACCTCACCATTACGGCGTACCTGCACTCTCGATGGCAGCATCTGCTGGAAGCTTTCCATAATGCGTTCACTTTGAAACTCTTGAATAAAAGTGAATAAGGCATTAAGCAAAACGACTGCAAACAGAGCGATGGCGATATATAGGTTACCCTGCCCAGGATCCAACTGTTCAGCCAACCATGCCAAGCAGCCGCCGACTATTAGCAAAACAGCGAAGAAGTTTTTGAATTGGCGTAGAAATTTAATCAACGCCGATCCAGTTTCTTTAACCTGTAGTTCATTACGGCCAAACAAGTCAAAGCGCTGCTCCACCGCCTCATCGGCAAGACCATCCGAACTTGTCTTAAGGTCATCGAGCAGCGAATCCACAGAACTTAACTGAGGGCTGTCAGGGCAGCCTGGGGCGCGGTTTAATTTTTCATCCATCATTTATTTCCTAAACGAGCAAGTACGTACAGAGTATAAAACTAGATACTAAAATAATTGTGTCAAATAAGGTCCAAATTAAGACTCTCGAAGCGGACTGTCGCATACAGTTCATAACGCCACAGTCTTGTTTGTCTTTAGAACCGATAACCTTTCTTTTTCCCTGGCGGTTTGGGCGCTAGAAAAGTCAGTACGCCGCCGACAACGATCAGCACAATACCCAAATTAAGTTTGCCGAACAGTTTAATCGGCTGCATTGCCTGATACATTTCGGCCACAATAAGACCAAACCCCATCAACACAATAACAAACGCAACTGCCAGAATGATGTTGCGCTGTGTTTTTCTAGATCCACTCATAAAGTCATTTCCGTATTAAATACAGCTAGTTTACATGCCTCCAACAAAAAGGCCGCTATTGAGCGGCCTTTTGAAGTGTTTCTAACATATGCCTCAGATCAACTCTAAAACGGAATGTCGTCATCAAAATCATCAAATCCACCCGGTGCAGCTTGTGGTGCCGTCGGTTGTTGTTGTGGCGCGTATTGCTGCTTTTGCTGAGGCGCTTGTTGCTGCTGAGGTGCGCTACGTTGCTGTTGCTGCTGAGGTGCAGTTTGTTGCGGTGCTTGCTGCTGATACTGCCCACCACCGGTAGAGTCACCTGAACCACGGCTATCCAGCATTTGCATTTCGTTCGCTACAATT
>Ga0209395_1006355_pt1 | contig 12828 bp, 12 predicted proteins | sample GOMGulsemesocosm_3_FD_184635 | JGI IMG/M metagenome (GOLD analysis project Ga0209395, IMG submission 184635) | Methane-oxidizing microbial communities from mesocosms in the Gulf of Mexico - GOM9D Gulf of Mexico (SPAdes) (version 2) | ecosystem: Environmental > Aquatic > Marine > Cold seeps... | reverse complement strand
ACCGGGTATTGACCGTCGACCTACACGCCGAGCAGATTCAAGGCTTTTTTGATGTACCCGTAGACAATGTTTACGGCTCGCCGGTACTGCTAGACGATATTACCAAGCAGGATTTTGAGAACGTAGTTGTAGTATCACCCGATATTGGCGGCGTGGTACGGGCACGAGCCGTGGCCAAACAGCTGGACGACTGCGATCTGGCCATTATCGACAAACGTCGTCCGCAGGCTAACGAAGCCCAAGTGATGCATATTATTGGTGAAGTAGAAGGTCGCACCTGCATTATGGTGGACGACATGGTCGACACTGCCGGCACCCTGTGCAAGGCCGCCGCCGCATTAAAAGAACACGGCGCCGCCAAGGTTGTTGCCTATTGCTCGCACCCGGTCCTGTCGGGCAACGCAATTGCCAATATCAACGCCTCGCAACTCGACGAACTGGTGGTTACCGACACTATTCCACTGCGCGCTGACGCCCTGGGCTGCGCCAAGATTCGCCAGCTAACCATGGCTAACTTGTTGGCCGAGTCGCTGCGCCGCGTTAGCAACGAAGAATCTATTTCGGCATTGTTTCGCTAACGAGACACAGCAAACACAACGTTTTACTAACCCCGTTTATAACAAAACAGGGCTTTTCGAGGTAGCACAGGGCACGCCCAGCGCTAACTTCATCACCCATGGTATTACCGGTCGCAGGGAATACCGTGTTTCGCGATTAAAGGAGACAGATTATGTCTAGCGAATTTACGTTAAATGCAGAGACCAGAACAGACTTAGGGAAAGGTGCGAGCCGCCGCCTGCGTCGTCTGGAAAACAAAGTGTTGGGCATTGTATACGGCGGTACTGCAACACCTACCCCGATCGTACTAGCCATGAACAATATGGTAAAAATCACTCAAAACGAAGCCTTTTTCACCAGCTTGGTTACTTTGAGCATCGACGGCAAGGATGAGCAGGTTGTTGTTAAAGACATGCAGCGTCACCCCGCCAAAGAAACTATCATGCACATCGATTTTCTGCGGGTAGATGCTTCAACGCAAATTACCATTCACGTACCTCTACACTTTATCAACGAAGATATTTGTGAAGGCGTCAAAGTACAAGGCGGCACCGTAGCCCACGCGATTAACGACATCGAAGTACACTGTCTACCTAAAGATCTGCCCGAGTATATTGAAGTTGATATGCAGGCACTGAAAGTAGGCGAGAATCTTCACCTGTCTGATCTGACCCTGCCAGCCGGCGTTGAGAGTGTCGCTCTGAGCCACGGCGCGGATCACGATCTACTGGTTTCAGCGATTAACGCCCCACGTGGCGGCAGTGACGAAGAAGAAGTAGCAGCAGAAGAAGCTCCTAGCGAAGAGAAAGGCGAAGAGTAACACCGTCGCCTGCAGCGCTGCCTAATCGAATGACCAGCCAGCGCTGTAGTTAGAGCACGGAAAAAAGGGGACTAAGTCCCCTTTTTTAATATGGGCTCGCAAGAACTACGTTAAACCCCCTTATTCCACGGCACGCTTTTGCTACACTAGAGGAGCTGTTGACTACCAGAGACTTAAGCTAAGTGAGCGCGATCAAGCTGATTGTAGGCCTAGGCAACCCCGGCCGCGAGTACCAAGACACCCGCCACAATGCCGGCGCCATGATGGTGGAAGAACTGGCGCGGCATCACAATGCCCCGCTTAAGGCCGAGAGCAAGTTTTTTGGCCTCAGCAGTCGCTTTAGCCACGGTGGTATCGATGTTCGCCTGTTAATACCCAGCACCTTTATGAACCGCAGCGGTCAGGCCGTAGCGGCAATGAGTAACTTTTACAAGATTGCTGTGGAAGATATGCTAGTCGCCCACGACGAACTGGATATAGACTGTGGCACCGCCCGCTTTAAACAAGGCGGCGGTCACGGCGGCCACAACGGCTTGCGTGATATTATTGCCCGCAGCGGCAATAATAAAAACTTTCACCGCCTACGTATTGGCATCGGCCATCCGGGCGCAGCCTCGCTGGTTACCGGCTATGTATTGAACAAGGCCCCCGCCACCGAGCATCAAAAAATACTGGACGCCATCGATGAGTCGATTCGCGCCCTGCCCGACGCTCTTGACGACGACTGGGCCAAAGCAATGAACTACTTACACACATTTCGCGCCTGATCAAATCGTTAGATTAGCAGCGCAGCAACCGAGAGAGAGACCATGGGATTCAATTGCGGCATAGTAGGCCTGCCAAACGTGGGCAAATCGACCCTGTTTAACGCCCTAACCAAGGCGGGAATCGACGCGGAGAACTTTCCGTTTTGCACCATCGAGCCCAATGCCGGCATTGTACCCATTCCCGACCCGCGCCAGGATCGCCTGGCTGAAATCGTCAAGCCGCAGCGCGTAGTCCCCACCACCATGGAATTTGTCGATATTGCAGGCCTAGTAGAAGGCGCCTCGAAAGGCGAAGGCCTAGGTAACAAATTTTTGGCTAATATTCGCGAAACCGACGCCATCGCCCACGTTGTGCGCTGTTTCGAGAACGAAAACGTGATTCACGTGGCCAACAAGATCGACCCCGCCGAAGACATCGGTATCATCAATATGGAACTGGCACTGTCCGACCTGGAAAGTGTTGAAAAGCAGCTGCAAAAAGTAACACGCAGCGCCAAAGGCGGCGACAAAGAGGCCCAGGGCCAAAAAGCGCTGATCGAAAAGCTGATACCCCATTTGGGAGAGGGCCTGCCGGTACGCAGCCTAGAACTGAGTGAAGCGGAACAGGAACTGCTGCCCACCTTGCACCTGCTCACCACCAAACCCACCATGTATATCGCCAACGTCGACGAAGACGGCTTTGAAGACAATCCCTTTTTGGATATTGTACGAGAGATAGCCGCCGCCGAAGACGCCATCGTAGTGCCGATTTGCAACAAGCTAGAGGCGGAGATCGCCGAGCTGGACGAAGAGGAAAAAGCCGAATTTTTAGAAGATTTGGGGATGGAAGAAGCGGGCCTCAATCGGGTGATCAGAGCCGGTTACGAACTGTTAGATCTGCACACCTACTTCACCGCCGGCGTGCAGGAAGTACGCGCCTGGACAGTAGCCAAAGGCGCCACCGCACCAGAGGCCGCTGGAGTGATTCACAGCGACTTTCAGCGCGGTTTCATCAAGGCCGAGATTATGTCCTACGACGACTTCATCGAGTTTAAGGGCGAACAGGGAGCCAAAGACGCCGGCAAACTACGTCTTGAGGGCAAGACCTATATTGTTAAAGACGGCGATGTTATCCACTTTAAGTTTAATGTTTAACGAATCATTAGCAGCGTAATGCCCTGGTGATGACCGGGGCGATTAAAAAAACCTCATGAGAGGGGAATAATCGACCCACAGACTTGACAGCGGCGGGCCAAATCGCGAGAATACGCGCCTCTCGAAAGCCCTGCAGTTATTAAGGGCGTACAGTTTATGGCGAGATAGCTCAGCTGGTTAGAGCACATCACTCATAATGATGGGGTCGGTGGTTCAAATCCACTTCTCGCTACCACTATTCGTAGTAAAATCAATCACTTACCGGAACTTCTGGTAGGTGATTTTTTTTGCCTATCGAATTTAAGTCCATATTAAGTCCAGATAAATCAAAAAATATCCGAATACACGCGAACTTTAAAGCCGCAGGGGTAGAAGGTTTCAAAAAGCTGCGCTATGTCGCATATGCTAGCCATTGGCAAGGAGCTATAGTCGATAGCGCCTTTGGAATGCGCGCCGCGCTTCTCGGCGTCGCCTTGCCAAATTTGTTAAATTATTTTTCATAGTGATAGTGACAAGATATAATTGTTATTTGGTTATTACCAACGGTATAAACAAGACGATTTGTATCATCGATACGGCGAGACCAAAAGCCCGACAAATTTTCTTTTAGAGGCTCTGGCTTTCCGATGCCTTCAAATGGTGAGCGCTGGGCATCCGTTATAAGTTTGTTTATGCGTTTTAATGTTTTCTTATCTTGGTCCTGCTAATAGACATAATCTGACCAGGCTTCTTTTGTCCATGAGAGCACCTCAGTCATTGGCTAGCTCACGCTGCACTACCTGACCCTTTTGATACTGCTTGATGGACTTGGCTAGGTGAACCGCATTGGCTGGACTTTTCAGAAGGTGGACGGTCTCCATTAGTCCATTGAACTGATCTAGCGACATCACCACGGCGTCATCTGCATCGCGACGTGAAATAATGGTATAGTCAGCGTCATTAACTACTTGATCTAAAAGACTTTTTAGCTTATTCCGAGCTTCAGAAAAATTGACAATTCTCATGATGACGACCCCACCTGTACAATAATCTGAACAAGCATAACTTGTCTTGTATATTGTGCAAGTACTTAAGATACGCAAAATTTAACGCTTAGAGCAACAGCAAAAAACTGACGCAAAGCGGCGGTTTTTTGCCGGCTGCCCCTTACTCGTCATGGCAAAGAGGGAGTAATGAGAACGCCAATGGTTTGTTACGACGCTATTTTCCGAAGGGCACAAAGTTTAGTACGATCACAGCACAGCAGCGAAGGCGAGCTGTCGAGAAAATCAATTTGATGCCTAGTAAGCTACTAAAATGGAATTCAGTCTACGAAGCTCATCATGGGGTGAGCGTTGCAATTATTACGTGAACTCAGGACTGCCAATCGCAAGATGATGTGCAACACCAAAAAAAATACCGTTTCAATCTACGCCTACGCTGTCTAAAGTTCTGTCGACAAGGGTATGGAAAAATCTGCCACCAATATTCGCCAGATGGGAATTGAGGAATAGAATGCCCAATTCTCGTCTAGCGATATTATAAGTGTTTATCGGCTTAATAAGTCTCGTGCGATAGCTCTTACCTGCATTTCATCTGTGCCGCCGTAGATTCTCATCACACGAGCGTCACGATAAAGCTGCTCTACCTTGTATTCCGACATATAACCGTTGCCGCCAAAAACCTGGATCGCTTCTGATGCCACTTCCACCGCTGATGTTGTCGAATAAAGCTTCATGGCGGACGCTTCTGCGAAGCTCATAGGCTTGCCTTTCGCTTTTCGTTCAAGGTAGTTGAATAACATGTTTTCTATATTCAGTCGTGCAATTTCCATATTGGCTAGCTTCAGTTGTACTAACTGGTAATCACCAATAGGCTTTTCCCATTGAACACGTTCTTTTGCATAATCGATACAGAGTTCTAAGCAACGTTCAACCACGCCGAGTGACATAGCTACTACGCCAACACGCTCAGTGGCAAAAGTTGCTCTAGGATCGGATTTTTTCTTTGAACCACCTTTGGCCTTTTTATCCACGCCTCCTAATACGCGGTCGGGGCCAGCGACGACGCCATCTAAGAAAAGTTGTCCAGTCGGTGATGAGTGCAAGCCCATTTTGCGAAGCGGTTTTGATTGCTCGAGACCTTCCATGCCTTTATCTAGGACAAAAGTCATAATTTTCCTTTGTCTCGGCGCCACCCCTTCTTCGACTAGCTTGCAAATAAATACAATGGTATCAGCATAGGGGCCATTGGTGATGAAGGTTTTGCTGCCGTTAAGTACAAAGTTGCCATCAGCATTGAGTTTACAGGTACTGGTCATGCCGCCAAACGCATCTGAACCAGAACCCGGTTCAGTAATCGCCCATGAGCCAACCTTCTCCAGAGTGATAAGATCCAAACCCCAGCGTTTCTTTTGTTCAACTGTACCCTGAGACATAATCGCGCCGGCGGCCAGCTGCGTCACTCCCATGGCAGTAACAATACCCGCTGAGTGGCGACATAACTCCATACTTAAAATAGTATCAATACCCATGTCATCGCTCGCAGACTTCACACCCTGATTGCTATCGGGGTCTTCGCCGCGTTCGATGGCTTCTTCTCGCGCAATCGACCTTTCAAACTTTTCACGCTGGACTTCATCAATACCGAACGTTTTATACATTTTTCGGATGATGTCGTAGGGGGGCATATTGCCGTATTCTAATTCTTCATTAAATGGCACAACTTCCGCTTCAATAAATTTGCGGATTTCATTTCGGGCGAGCTGTTGCTCTTCGCTCCAATCGATCATACGACTCTCTCTTAAAGTTAAATAAAATAAAAACTACGCTGAAAACTAGATACCAAAGCCAAGGGCGAAGTTGCTCCAGTATTCGGCGGCTATCTCGGCCGGTGTTCGATCGCCACCGGGTTTATACCAATAACTAATGCCGTTATGTAAATCGAACAACGCCTGGGCTAACAATTTGTCATCGCAGGGTTTGATGGAACCGTCTGCAATCCCTAATTGGATTAAATTCAATACTTGTTGCTGAACACGACGTCTACTCTGTTTGCTTTTGCGTCTCGAGTCCACCGCCAAACTCTCCGGTTTGGTGAGCACCAGGCACCGGCCAAATTCCTGGCAGATAGACTCTGTCCAAGCACTAAAAAATGTTTTTAGATGTTCAGCACCAGGTTTGTTTGCGGTCGATAAGGTTGATAGCAAATCAGTGGTTTCGCTTAGCGCAATACGGCCTATTTCAAATAACAGCTCGTCTTTACTTTTTGCGTAGTAATAAAGTGCCGGTTTGGTAACATCCAGGGTGGCGGCAATATCGTCCATGGTGGTGTTATGAAAGCCACGTTCATTGAATAATCGTGCAGCCGCTTTGAATACTTCCAGTTTTCGTTTGCTGAAAGATGCGCCTTTACCTTTTGGTTCACCGAGGATACTAGCCACTATTTGTATCCTATTTTTTTAGGTTCTTGATGATGCGACGGGTTCCGTCATTGATCGTCGCCGGATTGTCAGCACCTTCAAAATTGGAGATAGTATCCCAGGCATCATTAACGTCTTCGGCGGTAAACCCGTCGTTAACACTGAAGGATTGACCCAGGGTGCGCTGCCAGCGAACCTTACCTATCCAGCCTGCACCCACTTCATATAAACCACCGGTTTCTGCGCTGTTTTCATCACAAAGTTTCACCACCAGCGGCATAACAAATTCTGGACGCAACGCATCTGTCAATTCTTTTGGCATCACTGTTTCGGTTAAACGAGATCCTGCGATGGGTGCAATAGTATTTACCAGAACGTTTTTGCTGCGACCTTCCAAGGCCAGGGTTTGCGCCAAGCCGTGCAACCCAAGCTTGGCCATCGAATAGTTGGCCTGACCAAAATTACCGTAAATACCAGCGGCAGACGCGGTAAATATCAATCGGCCATAACCTTGTTCGCGCATGTAAGGCCAGGCTGCATGGGTCACTTTATAGGCGCCTTTTACATGTACGTCGTAAATCAGGTCCCAATCCTGGTCGGTCATTTTATGGAAGGTTTTGTCGCGCAAAATTCCGGCATTATTCACCACGACATCAACGCGGCCAAAGTTGTCCATAGCGGTTTGTACAATCTTGTCGCCATCGGTGACTGAGTCGTAATTGGCAACAGCGTTGCCACCGGCGGCTTTGATTTCATCGACCACAACGTCGGCTGCTGCTTTATCTGCACCATCACCAGAAGTACTGCCGCCAAGATCGTTGACCACAACATTGGCGCCACGGCGACCAAATTCTAAGGCGTATGTTTTACCCAGACCGTTACCAGCACCGGTAATAATGACGGTGCGATTCTCAAAACTAATATCTGTCATGGTGCTCTCCAAATCCTGCTATTTGTTAATCTGTTATTTGTGTAACCTAGTACTAGTTGAATAGTACAGTTAAGCGACGGCAAAAATAGCATCACCCGTTAAGGTAGCAATACCACCATCGACTTCAGCGGTAATCTCTACTTTAATTAGCTTCTCGCCGTCGACTTCATACTTCTCAGTAATCTTGCCGCTGCAACTAACACGCGTATTCACAGGAGTAATAGCAACAAATCTAACGCCGTATTCGCGAAGCTGGGACTGAGGAAGGTAGTTAGTAAGCAATTGCGCTAGATAGGCCATGGATAACATGCCGTGGGCAAAAACGTCTTTCATGCCAAATTTTTTCGCGAAGTCGATATCGATATGAATCGGGTTGTGATCGCCAGAAGCACCCGCAAATAGCCCTAAAGTTGTGCGTGTAATAGGACCGCAAATATGTTCAGGCAACACATCACCCACGCTAATTGAATCAAATGTAATTCCAGACATTAAGCTAATCTCCTAATTGCGAATGACGAGTGAGTTGATCATGCTACCTACTGACTCACCATTTTGGTTAGTCGCGGTAGTTTCGCTGACAACAAATTGCAACTTGCCGCCTTTCTTTTCATACGCATCGGTGACCTTGGCACTCATTGTGATAGTGTCACCTGAATAGATCTGTGCGCCATACTTAAAGCGTTGCTCCCCATGAAGTATATTGCCGATATTGACGCCGAGTGCAGCGAGTACCGATTCTTCTTTTGATGGTGAAAGTAAATCTAAGCTAAATAGAAAGGTAGGCGGTGCTGGAATATCTCTGTGTCCCGCTGCTTGTGCGGCTTCCAGATTTCGATAGATTGGATCTTTTGAGCCAGTAGCCTTGGCAAAAAACTGCACTTGGCCCCGCTCTACAATGATTGACTTTGGCGCGGTTTCGCGGCCAATTACTGATGTGACATCAGCCATAAATGACTCCTTATAGATGTTAATGTGACAAGGCGACGCCGGATAAAAGGAGTATTAAGCCGCGAATTGCACTCGACGCAGCTTAATATTTGGGTCGCAACTAAGCCTTATTGAGGCTCACAAAGAATTAGTCACGACCATACATGGTCACAACACAAGCGCCGCCGAGGCCTAAGTTATGTTGAAGTGCGTTTTGTACGCCTTCAACCTGACGAGCACCGGCATCGCCGCGTAGTTGCCAGACAAGTTCTGCGCATTGCGCTAACCCTGTCGCACCTAGCGGATGTCCTTTTGATAGCAGTCCGCCGGATGGATTCGTTACCACTCGTCCACCGTAGGTGTTATCACCATCCCAAATAAATTTCTCAGCGGTTCCTTCCGGAGTTAAGCGTAGGGCTTCGTAGGTGAGTAACTCATTTGCGGTAAAGCAGTCGTGAAGCTCAACAACTTGTACGTCTTCCGGACCAATGCCCGCTTGCTCAAACACTTGATCAGCAGCAGATTGCGCCATATCGTAGCCAATAAGTTTACGCATGCTGTGTTCTTCCAGTGTCGAAGGGAAGTCGGTGGTCATTGCCTGGCCTTTAATGGTGATGCAATTATTCAATCCGTGTTTCGCTGCAAATTCTTCCGTGCAAATAACCGCAGCGGCTGCGCCACAGGTAGGTGGGCAACACTGGAAGCGTGTAAGTGGACCGAAGATTTGCGGTGACTCCATCACTTCTTCAAGTGTTAACGTATTTTTGAATACCGCATTAGGATTGTGCTGCGCGTGTTGGCGAGCTTTCACTGCAATTTTAGCGAAAGTTTCTGGCTTCGTACCATACTGCTCAGCGTATTCACGACCAGCACCACCGAAATATTGAGCGGCACCAGGGGCTTTTTTGTCAATGCCTTGTAGGTTTGCCATTTCTTTGGTCATACGTTTCAAAGGGTTCGGACGATCTGTAAATACAGCGCCGAGTGCACCGGGAACCATTTGTTCGAAACCAAGCGCTAAAGCACAGTCTACAACGCCAGCTTGCACGGCTTGGCGAGCCAGGAACAAGGCCGATGAACCCGTTGCACAGTTGTTATTGACATTAACAATCGGTACGCCGGACATGCCAAGACCATATACCGCGGCTTGACCTGCGGTCGAATCACCATAGACGTAACCGACATAAACCTGGCCGATATCTTCGTACTTGATACCCGCATCTTCGATTGCTAAACGCCCCGCAAGTTCTCCCATGGCTGGGTAGTCATCGCTCTGACCTGGTTTTGTGAATGGAATCATGCCGACACCGGCAACTTTAACCTTAGTCATATTCTTGCTCCTTCTAGTAAGTTAATGAGCTGATATTGTTTACTGACTGGTAAGTAATTAAACTTAATATATGACTGACCAAAACGAATTGCAAGTGTTAGGTAAATATTATTTCGGCCTGGCTTCGTTGTACGCAGTTAAAAATGGGGGTTGCGGTGGTCTTTTTGAAATAATTCAGTACAGGCTCCATAAAGTGATACTAAGCGAAACGCCTACGTATATTCCTGCATCTATTGGATACAGGACCTACAAAGAAGCAACTTAACCCCATCGGTTAACGAACATCTCTGTATTTCCGGAGCGGATCTTGGGGTCATGGGATCTTGGGGTCACCCATTAGGCAGCTCCCGTCAAATCGCCATTAAAAATACTTCCCGATTAAACAGGTGCTCGTTATTCTCGAGCCTTATACTCAATGCACACCCGCTTTTTCATTAACAGTTGTCGTGTCAAACTAACACGCAACAGTCACCCATCAGGATCAAGTTGCTATAAAGCAACCCTGGCGTTTGCCCCAGAAAATTGTCGGTGCCGAATACTGTCCAAAACGTGTTAACAGATCTTTGGCCTACGTTGTGACCAACCTCCGGCTGGCTCAGTATTCAGGCGTATCAGTATAAACTCGTTGTTAAGATGAACGGCCCGGACCAATCAGGTCTAATGGTTGTTAGCCAACCCCAAAATGCTGGTTAACCGAACCGCTCAATACTCAGGAAAACAACTTGTCTTCGTCAAACGCGACTCCTCGTTTCATCATGTAATAACAAGCTCTAGCCAGTTTGTGTGCCAACGCTTTTCGGGCAATCACGATGTTCGTCCTAGCTTTTTTCTTCTCGTAAAATCGCTTTGCTTTGGGGCTATGTCGTATAGCAAAATTTGCCGCCTCAATAAAAGCCCAAGCCAGGTACTTGTTGCCATTCTTACGGTTGCCAACGCCTTTTTTCTTGCCATTGCTTTCTTTGCGGCTATCGACGCAGCGGCAGTAGGACGCATAATTGCCGGGTCCCTTAAAGCGATTGATATCGCCGGTTTCCAACAAGATCGTTTCCGCTAAAACATCTCCGATACCTTGGGTGGTTTTGAGTAACTCAAAGCCAGGCGTGATCTTAATCTGGCTCATTATCGTTTTTTCCAATACCTTGATTTGCTGGGTCAGAGCCTTGCTCATGTTGTCATTGGCTGCCATGGCCAGCTGCACATTAGCATCACCAACCACGGGAACTTTAAAGTGTTTGGCTTTAATCTTATTACTCTCTAATACCTGCCCGGTTTGTCGCTGGTGCTGCGTCTTCAGGCTAAGGATATAATGAGTGCGGTCCTGCACTAAGCCCATTCTTTTACGTAGCAGGTCACGCAATCCCCGCTCAGCGACTGGATAGATATAGCCCGTGGGTAATATACCTAAGCGCATGAGGTGGCCAAGGTGAAAGGCGTCATAGCGATCATCGGTTCGTTTTAACCCTGAATACTGAACGATCTTTGCTGTATTGACTAACATCACCTCAAAGCCTGCTTCCATCAATGCATCGACTAACCAGTACCAGTTGAATGTCGATTCAATGGCGACAGCCTTTAGCCGGCGTTTATACGGCTTGAGCGCCGTTAATACTTGATCAATATCGTTGTCCAGCTTTCTTTCAAATAACCGCTTGTCTTTGTCATCGATGACGCAGATGTAATTGTTGTTTGAATGTAAATCAATTCCGCAATAGAGTGTCATGATAGCCTCCAGATAATTGTTTGGGTCGCACTTAACAATTTAGTCCGAAGTACGGACTCTGGAGGCTTCCTATATGATTATCAGGTCTTGAATAGTGATTTTCACTTCACTATATGACCGTATTATTCATTTTCCAAAATTTGATAATGGCTTCATTTTCACAAAGTCGTCGTTTTGTCTCTACGTGTAGCCACGGTCAATTTCCGAGCGAACTGTGGGTAGACATTTTGGGCAAACACCATGACTGAACGCTGCGTCTGTATGTCTCGTTATGTAGGCTTCCATCTGATGCCATGCGCCTTCTCTGTCTCGAATGTCTTTGCAATAAGAGCATATAGGTACAATTCCCCTTAATGTTCCAATTTCATCCATGGCACATTGAAGTGATGTAATTAAATTCTCACGCTCTTCTTCTATCTGTTTACGATTTGTAATATCTACAGCAATACCAACAACTCGATAGATATCTCCCTTTTCATTGTGTATTGGGGCGCCTCTAGCTTCAATCCATCTGACTGAACCATCAGGCTTGATTATACGATAGTCCGGAAATGCAATATTATTGAAACTCCCTTGGGAACCCTCTTCAATATGTTGAAAGACGTTCTTTCGATCATCCGGGTGAAGTGAATCTGTCCAGGATAATGGGTGTTCAGATAGAGACTCACGTGTCTTTCCCCAAACTTCTTCGTAGGAAGGGCTGACAAAATAGACGGTTTTCCAGTCAGGGCTAACAATAAAAAGCACGTCATCAATATTGTCAACAACTTGCTGATAGGTTTCTTCGTTGTAGATGTGTGTTTTGCTAATCATTTCTACTGACCGGAATTATTATGTTGTCACTCTTCGTTGATTTAAGTTTAGTGCTTGTAGGCGAGTTTACTCTCGAAACTACGATTTGTAGCTACTGCTAAACGGTAAGAAAAATTCGGCAAAGTGGGCGGGCAGGGAATATCGCAATTGCATCTTTGCTCACCAAAGGTATAACTATGGCGATGTTGGTTCGCTATAGAATACAATTTTGACATAGTAGAGAAAGAATAAGGCACTCGATGAAATGGCCTAAATCGACTAGGTGGTCAGCAACAAAATTACGCTGGAAAAAGGCACTATTTGGGCGGTTGGACGCGCTAGCGTCCTCTTCTAACGACTATGCATATTCTCTTCCGCCTTTTGACTATGGCTCAACGGGAAGAAATAATGTAGAAAATAATCAGTCTCTTCACTCGATACCCTGATTT
>Ga0209395_1006353_pt1 | contig 12830 bp, 11 predicted proteins | sample GOMGulsemesocosm_3_FD_184635 | JGI IMG/M metagenome (GOLD analysis project Ga0209395, IMG submission 184635) | Methane-oxidizing microbial communities from mesocosms in the Gulf of Mexico - GOM9D Gulf of Mexico (SPAdes) (version 2) | ecosystem: Environmental > Aquatic > Marine > Cold seeps... | reverse complement strand
CTAGCTACGTCGTGCGATTTGAATAGAATAAGTGACCTAATGAGTAGAGAATAATTAAGTTGTAAAGTCATTAGCCTAGGTGTTAATCACTGCTATTTACACCTAAAAGCATGAGTGTTTATCTCATAGGCCGCTGAGTATTAAAAGAAATGTGTAATCAAAGGGGTGAGGGAAGCGTAATGCCTGTTATGAAGTGGTCTGTGGTTACTTTCTTTGTGGTATAAAAAAGCCAGAATAGTGACTAGCACATTCTGGCTTTTACTTTATCTAGACCTAAATAATCTATGCTTATTTAGGTTAGTGTCAGATTAAGTGCAAGTGTGGGCTTTTTTGATGTCGCCTACATTTAATACTTTAATTGCTAAACCACCTTGTGAAGTTTCACGGTATTTAGCATTCATATCTTTACCTGTTTCGTACATAGTTTCGATAACTTTGTCTAACGATACACAAGGCTCACTGGTACGGCGCATTGCCATACGTGAAGCGTTGATCGCTTTTACTGCTGCAATTGCGTTACGTTCGATACAAGGTACTTGTACTTGGCCACCAACAGGATCACACGTTAGGCCTAAGTTATGCTCCATGCCTATTTCTGCAGCTTGGCAGACTTGTGAAGGGCTCGCTCCCATTAATTCAGCAAGACCAGCCGCTGCCATTGAGCAGGATACACCCACTTCACCTTGACAACCAACTTCTGCGCCAGAGATTGATGCATTCGTTTTGTATAGGATACCGATAGCACCCGAAGCAAGGTAAAATTTAGTCTGTTCTTCACGCGTCAGCGGACGAATAAACTTATTGTAATAAGCCAATACTGCTGGGATGATACCTGCGGCGCCATTGGTTGGTGCTGTAACTACTCGACCACCGGCCGCATTCTCTTCACTAACAGCAAGTGCGAACATGTTAACCCAATCAATAATAGTCATTGGATCAGTGTTAAAGCCATCACTGGCTTCTAGTTGGCGTTTAAGCGTGGCTGCACGACGTGGTACACGTAATGGACCTGCAAGTAAACCTTCTGTTTTACAACCGCGTTCGATAGATTCAGACATTGCAGTCCAAATGTTAGAAAACGATTGATATGTTTCATTTTCACTGCGGAAAGAACGCTCATTTTCTAACATTAATGCACTGATCGATAATGCATTTTCGTTACAGTGTGTGACTAGTTCAGCGGCGTTAGTAAATGGGTATTTAACGTCTGCCGTTTCACCTTGTGTTAAACCGAAGTTTTCTTCGTCAACGATAAAACCACCACCGGTAGAGTAGTACGTTTTTGTAAACGCAACTTTACCATCGATGTAAGCATGAATTTTCAAACCGTTTTCATGTAGTGCAAGCGGTTCATCAATAAAGTTCATAGCTGAAGCGGGAAAATCAACAGTATGACAGTGTAGACCGATCGTTAAACGACGTGTTTGTTCAACACGGTGGATAAATTCTGGAATTGAGTCAATATCAACAGTTTCAGGTAAGTTACCTGCTAAACCCATGATAATCGCAACATCAGTGTGGTGACCTTTACCTGTCAACGATAATGAACCATGCACATCCACTGTGATTTGAGTGACTTCGCGGATCTTCCCTGTCGCTCGTAGGTCGTCGATAAATTGTTTGGCAGCTTTCATTGGACCAACAGTATGAGAACTAGATGGACCAATACCAATTTTGTAGATATCGAATACACTGATCATAGTAATTCCTCAGCAGATGCTTAAGTTATATAAGTTTAAATAAATAGCGCGCTAACAGAATTTTGCTAGGCAGAATAATAGAGACTAAACTTTTTTTTAATCTCTCAAATTTTTAGGTCGTTATAATAGCGCTTTAACTGGAAAACACAACTGCCAATATAGCTGTCTGTACTGTTATTTAGAGATTGATCCCATATAACAATTCATTATGTTTCATAATTGCAGTGTAAAGCTTTGCTTTATTTATTTAGTGAAGATAATTAGAGTGCAAAGGTAATAATGACGTTAATTTACAATGTCATTATTACCTTTAATAATGAATGGCTTAGATTGATTGGAATGTTTGCTGTTAATAATTAATAATCCAGTGATCAACTAATAATAATATAAATAACACCATTAAATGTATGATTGAGAATTTGAATGTTTGAAATGCTGTTTTACGCGTGGGGCTGAATTTTAATCGATAAGCGTAATAAATAAAACTTATTCCTAGGGCAGTAGAACCTGCTAAATAGAGTAAACCACTTAACTGGGTGAGCCAAGGTAGCCAGGTTACAGGTAGTAATAGCAGTGTATAAAGTAATATCAGTGTTTTAGTGTACTCTGCGCCATGGGTTACGGGCAGCATAGGTATCTTGGCTTTGGCGTATTCTTTCTCTTTATGGATGGCTAATGCCCAAAAATGTGGGGGGGTCCAAATGAAGATAATCATTACCAGTAATAATGCTTGTCCTGTTACTTCCCCCGTCATAGCGGTCCAGCCAAGTAGCGGAGGGGTTGCACCGGCTAGCCCGCCAATGGCAATATTTTGTGGGGTTGCTCGCTTCAAGTACATGGTATAAATGACTGCGTAGCCAATCAGGCTCGCAAAGGTCAACCAAGCGGTTAACGCATTTACAAACACAAAAAGTGTTGTCATACCTATTATTGCCATACTTGTAGCAAAGAATAATGCTTTTGGTGTACTAATTGTGTTTTGTACTAATGGCCGTTGGTGAGTTCTGGTCATGATGGCATCAATACGTTGGTCAAGGATATGATTGTATGCTGCTGCTGCGGCAGAAAGTAATCCTATGCCTGCTAATGCAGGGACTAATAAACTGAGTGAAGGTAAATCGGGTAAGGCGAGCACCATCCCGACTAAAGCAGTCAATAGCAATAAGGCTACGACTTTGGGTTTCGTTAGTTGATAATATGCGCGCCAGTTTGGTATGAGCGTTAATTTGATTGATTGTGTATTCATAACACCTCTTGCAGTTGCTGTTGGTTTAACCAAAGTAAGGTTACTAAGGTGATGAGTAAGATCGCAGCGACTAAATTATGTGCCACAGCAATGCTCAACGGTAATTGAAAAAACACGTTTGCTATTCCCAAACTTACTTGTAGACATAAGATGATAATGAGTACTTTTGCGGTAAGGCGGATCTTCTTTTCAGGTTGATATTTAAATAATTGATAGGTGGTTAATAGTAAAAACACAAAGGTCACGACAGCCCAAATTCGATGTGTTACATGAATATTCATTCTGGCGATCGTATCGCGTACACCGTATTGATAAGTTTCAGCTACAGGACTCAGGCTAAATACGTCATTAAGGTTAAAGCGGCTGAACCAGTCACCGTTACATATTGGGAACTCAGTGCAGACAATGGCGGCGTAGTTTGAACTTGTCCAGCCACCGAGTGCTATCTGAATGATTAATATTGGCAAGGCAATGCCACAATATAATTGGACCCGCATCAACCGTTGCCGCTGTGTTGGTAATATCAGCGTGTTATTTAGCGCTTGAGCGGGTTGGATGGGGGTTCCTCTTGTGTTAGATAGCCGTAATTGTAGTAACACGAGCAGAGCTAAAATACTAAACCCACCTAATAGATGCCCCATGACAATAATGGGTTGTAAATTCATGGTCACTGTCCACATACCTAAAACAGCTTGAAATAGCACTAATAAGATTAACAAAGTCGCTAATGGAACTTGTTGTTTGCGCTTACCACAAGTGATAAAAATGAGCAGGATAAGCACGCCTAATAGTCCTGCAATATAGCGGTGGATCATTTCGTTCCATGCTTTCTCGGTATGCAGTGGTTTATCAGGATAAGCTAATTGAGCTGTTGCGATGTCTTGTGCATTGGCGGGGACAGAGTTAAAACCATAACAGCCTGGCCAATCTGGGCAACCAAGTCCGGCATCGGTTAAGCGCGTATAAGCCCCGAGTGCAATCACTAGAAAGGCAAGTAGTATCGTCAAGTTGAGCAGTTTTGACATAGGCAATCCTTGTATATTTGCTGGCTTATCCGATTTTAGATATTTTAAGTAAGCGTTTTACATCCTTTAATAAGCCAGCTGATACCTTTATTGCTGCAGTTCTATCAGCTGGGTATTGATAGTGCATAAAGATATTTCCATGCGGATCAACTAAATATAGTGTATCTGTAGATAATAGGTTTTGGTTTACCTCACTTAATTGCAATCTTGTTAGGGCTGATATCTCAACGTGTTCGTGAGATAAATTTTCTGGAGGTATGACGGTTACTGGGTATTTAGTGAGATAGCGTTGTACTCGAGTTCCTTCGGCGGCCAGCAAGGTATGTACTTGCTGTATTTGCCATAAACTCTGTTGGCATTGTTGTGCGCATCTATTACCTGGATTATAGAGGAGTAGCCATGCTTGCGGGGGCTGTGACATAGTTAGTGGTGGGGATAAGAGTTTTCCTGTATTGGTTTTAGCCCCTTGATACCAATCATTAACTAGTACCAATTTAGCGATGAAAATGGGGGCAATAAATAAACCCATGATGATGAATAATGGCTTTTTTTGCATGACTAATCCTTATCTTGCATGTGCTTATATTGAGTTTGATATCTTTTTAACCAATAGCCACTCGATAGGCTTAACGCAAACGCTAAAGCAAACCATTGGACTGCATAAGCGGTATGCTTAGCGGGTGGCATGACTGTTATTGTCCACGTTTTGATAAAACCGATGTGCGTGTCTGGATTTAGTTGTAATAGTAGAGGATTGAGTGGCATGTTTAGCGTCGTGCGTAGCTGAGATATATCAGTACGCTGTATCACCAAAGGCCCTTGTGTTGTAGGTGTGATATTCTCACCGAGAAGCAAAGGTGAACCTTGCTGTGCACTTAAAGTACCCTCTAACTGATAATGCCCTGTGAATAGTGGGATATCAGGTAACAATGAACGTGAGGCCGAGCCAGGCAGCCAACCAAGGTTAACGAGAATTGTTTGCTCATCGCTGTGAAAGGGAAGGTAAAAATGATAGCCAAACTGTTTATTGTAAGTTTGATTATCTAATAATATAGGCGCTTCATTATCAAAATAACCGTATAAAGATACCTTCCGATGCAAACTGCCTGCGGTTATTTGAGTGAGTGATGTGAGTGTCGGTTGGTTGATATCTAATAGCGCTTGTTTTTCTTGTGATCGGGAGACTTGCCATAACCCTAATTTTATACAAACGACAATCGCGAGCAGGCTAAACAGCACAAAACTGATTAAGCGTTTGGAGAGTTTATAGCATTGCATAGTGCTAGATAAAGTCTGCATATTTAACCTTAAAAAATAACGGCTTGGATAATGTTATAAACGCCCATTTTGAGCATATAATTAAGGATAGATATATTTTTATAAAACGGTAGGAAAACAGACGAAAGTTGAAGTTAATTAACAGCTTGCAGATGAATATCCCAGCGAAGGACGCTGGGATAGAAGCGTTATCAAAATTGCTATGATTAATGTGAGATAAAGGTTAACTAAATTGGTGTTATTTTACTTGCCAAGCGATAGTCTCGCCCGTTCTGATCGGTACCATTTTTGCGTTACCAAAAGGTAGTGTTTCAGGTACTTTCCATGCAGATTTTTCTAGCGTGATAGTGTCTGCATTACGTGGTAAGTTATAAAAATCAGGACCGTTGAAGCTTGCGAATGCTTCTAATTTATCAAGTGCATTTTCTTGTTCAAATACTTCAGCATACAACTCAATTGCAGCATGTGATGTATAAGCGCCAGCACAACCACAAGCAGATTCTTTTTTGTCATCAGAATGTGGTGCTGAGTCAGTACCAAGGAAGAATTTATTACTACCACTTGTAGCAGCTTTAACTAATGCTGCTTGATGCGTATTACGCTTCAAGATTGGTAAACAATAGTAGTGAGGTTTAATACCGCCCACTAGCATATGGTTACGGTTGAATAATAAATGGTGTGCTGTGATGGTAGCAGCAATATTGTCACTGGCATTATTTACAAATTCAACTGCATCAGCTGTGGTTATATGCTCAAGTACAATCTTTAAATTTGGGAAATCAGCAATAACGGGTTTTAATACTGTATCTAGGTAAACCTTTTCACGGTCAAAAATATCAATGTCAGCATCTGTTACTTCACCATGTAATAACAATGGCATTTCTGCATCTTGTAACGCTTGTAGTGCAGGGTAAATATTCTTAATTGATGTTACACCCGATGATGAATTTGTCGTTGCGCCAGCTGGATAAAGCTTTGCGGCATAAACAACACCGGTTGCTTTCGCTGCGTGGATATCTTCAGCAGTTGTTTGATCGGTAAGATAGATCGTCATTAATGGACTAAATGAAGAATCGGCTGGTACGTTAGCCAAGATACGTTGACGATAGTCTTGTGCAATCTTAGCATTTGTTACTGGCGGTACAAGGTTAGGCATAATGATTGCGCGACCCATGTAACGGCTAATGTCAGCAACTGTATGTTTTAAAACATCACCATCTCGAAGGTGCAGGTGCCAGTCATCTGGGCGGGTGATCGTTAAAGTTTCCATTTGATTTCTCCATCGCTAATTTCCGCAGATTCTAAAGAGTAATGTAGGGGAAGTCAAAGACGCAGTCTTAATTGATGATAAAAGACGAAACCAAGTAAGCCTATAGTTAATTTTAGCTTACTTGGTATAGAAAAATTAAATGATTTACTGCAGAGCTAGTTAAACAATATAGACAAAAATGAACAGAATTATCCATACGACGTCGACAAAATGCCAATACCAGGCAGACGCTTCAAAAGCAAAATGTTTACCCGGGGTAAAATGCCCATTGATAATACGAAATAACATGACGGTTAGCATGATGACCCCGAGGGTCACGTGCATGCCATGGAAGCCAGTGAGTAAATAAAAAGTATTCCCATATACACCGGAATCAAATTTTAATGATAATGCGTGGTAAGCATGTATATACTCTTCAGCTTGGAAAAATAAGAAGGTAACACCCAAAGCAACGGTAATAGTTAGCCAGATTACTAACTTTGTACGTTGTTTTGCTATCAGGCTGTGATGGGCGAAATGTAACGTTATTGATGAACTGATCAGGATAATAGTGTTGATTAACGGTAAGCCATACCAAGGCATCGCTTGTGTTTCGCGTCCATCAGGTGTGATTGTTAATGGCCACTGAGGTATAAAATCAGCCCAAATAACAGCATGGGTCATGGCATTGTTACCTTCACCACCCAACCAAGGTATAGATAAATTACGTAGGTAAAATAACACCCCAAAGAGCGCGATAAAAAACATCACTTCTGAAAAAATAAACCATAACATGCCCATTCTAAAAGAACGATCAAGCTGCTGATTGTACAGCCCGCTCATTGATTCGGTGATCACATTTCTAAACCAACTAATGAGCATGAATAACAGTATGCCAATGCCGATTAATAAAATAGGTATTCCGCTGTTACTGCCGTCTTTATCTACTTGCTGAACTGTCGTTGCCGCACCGATGGCAATAATAAAGAGCGCGATAGCACCGACGAAAGGCCAAATACTGCTTGCTGGAACATAGTAGTTTTTTGGGGCTTTGGCATATTCATTATTATCTTGCATTAAAGGGCTCCTAGCATAGCTACTTCTGTTGGCTCATTTTTAAATAGGGTGTAGGCAAGGGTTAACGTTGATATATCGGATGGTATGTTAGGGTCGATATAAAAGATCAGCGGCATCATGGCTTCTTCGTTTGCAGTTAGCATTTGTTCTTGAAAACAAAAGCATTCTGTTTTAACCAAATATTGGGCACCATAACCAGGGGAAATCGAGGGGACTGCACGACCAAATGTATCTTGCTCGCTTTGGTTGGTAGCAAGGAAGCTAACTTGATAGCGCTCGCCTGGATGTAGGTCAACACTCCTGATTTCAGGTTTGAATGTCCAAGGTAATTGTTTATTTAAATAAGTGACAAACTCAATTTTAACCGTACGTGATTCGTCAATAGCCGTTATTGGTACTGCTGATGCACGGCTATAGTCTTTACCATTGAGCCCCGTTATATCACAAAAAACATCATATAAAGGAACAAGTGCAAAACCAAAGCCGAACATACCTACAACGCTGAATATTAATAGCCGTAATTGCTTTTTCATTTTAGGTGTTGTCATTATTTCACCTCGGGTGGTGTATCAAAAGTGTGATATGGTGCTGGAGATGGTACGGTCCATTCTAATCCTTCGGCACCTTCCCATGGTTTTGCTGGGGCCTTTTTTCCACCGCGAATAGCCATTATCACGACAGCTACAAAGATGATTTGAGAAATACCAAAAAGGAAACCACCAACACTGACTATCTTATTAATATCGGCAAATTGCAGTGCGTAATCTGGGATCCTACGTGGCATCCCTGCAAGTCCCAAGAAATGCATTGGGAAGAATAGAATATTGACGGATATTAATGAACACCAAAAATGCCACTTACCAAGCTTTTCATTAAACATGTATCCGGTCCATTTTGGTAGCCAATAATAAGCGGCAGCCATAATAGAAAAAACAGCACCAGTTACAAGGACATAATGGAAATGTGCTACGACAAAGTAGGTGTCATGATACTGGAAGTCAGCGGGCGTAATCGCGAGCATTAATCCCGAAAAACCACCGATAGTAAATAATACGATAAATGCGAGTGAAAATAGCATGGGAACTTCAAAGGTAATGGAACCACGCCAGAGGGTTGCTATCCAGTTAAATATTTTCACTCCAGTTGGCACAGAAATGAGCATGGTACAATACATAAAGAACAGCTCAGCGGCTAGCGGTAAACCAACGGTAAACATATGGTGAGCCCATACGGTGAAGCTAAGAATTGCAATAGATACGGTCGCATAGACCATTGAGTGGTAACCGAATAATTGCTTACGTGCAAATGCGGGAACAATCGCTGAGATAATCCCAAATGATGGTAAAATCATGATATATACTTCGGGATGACCAAAGAACCAAAAGATATGCTGGAATAATACTGGATCACCACCACCTGCTGCATCAAAGAAACTGGTTCCAAAGTATTTATCTGTGAGGATCATGGTGACCGCGCCAGCAAGTACTGGCATGACTGCGATTAACAAGAATGCAGTAATTAGCCAAGTCCATACGAACATTGGCATTTTCATCAATGTCATTCCCGGTGCGCGCATATTTAAGATGGTAACGATGACGTTAATCGCCCCCATAATTGAGCTGATCCCCATTAAATGAATAGAGAATACAAACATAGCTGTGCTGTCTGGACTGTATTGAGTGGACAGCGGAGGGTAGAAGGTCCAACCAAAGTTAGGACCACCACCTTCGGTGAATAATGACAATAGTAATAAAGAGAATGCGAAAGGTAGGATCCAAAAACTCCAGTTATTCATCCGTGGTAATGCCATATCTGGCGCACCAATCATAAGTGGTAACATCCAGTTTGCAAGTCCTACAAAAGCAGGCATTACTGCCCCAAAGACCATTATTAAACCGTGTGATGTGGTCATTTGATTGAAAAAATTGGGTTCAATTAATTGTAAGCCGGGTTGGAATAACTCGGCCCTAATGACCATTGCCATCGCCCCACCGATGAAAAACATGGTTAAACTAAACCACAAATATAATGTACCGATATCTTTATGATTGGTTGAAAATAACCACCGTTTATACCCATGGGGAGCACCATGGTGATCAGTTTGTACTTTTATCGCTGGCACATCCAAGATGGTTTGATCAGCATTATCTTTTAATTGTATCTCACTCATTTTTCTGTCCCTTGAATTACTGATTGATACTATTTAATGCCGCATCTATTTGTGATGGTTGTACAATATCACCGGTATTATTACCCCACGCATTGCGTTCGTAAGTGATCACTGCCGCAAGTTCTTTTTTGGTTAGTTGTTTTGCGTATGATGCCATTGCAGTACCGGTAACGCCTTGAAGAACAACACTGATATGTTTATCTACATCACCCAGTGCGATAGGACTATTCTGTAATGCTGGGAATGCCCCAGGAATACCTTGCCCTGCAACTTGATGACAGGCGGCACAGGTTTGATTATATACCTCTTCTCCGAGCGTCATCATGGCCGGCATGTCCATGGTTGTCGTTAAACTTTGTTGTTCCGCTTGTAATGCTTGTTGGGCATTAACTTGTGCTTTAGCCAGCCAATCGTCAAATACTTCTGGTTCAAGTGCGGTAACAACGATAGGCATAAATCCATGGTCTTTACCGCATAGCTCAGCACATTGGCCTCGGTATGTTCCAGGGGTATCAATTTGAGTCCAAGCCTCGTTAATAAAACCGGGGTTTGCATCTTTTTTAACGGCAAAATCAGGTATCCACCATGAATGAATGACATCATCAGCGGTAATAAGAAAGCGGATCTTTTTATTCGTAGGTAGGACAAGTGGATTATCTACTTCTTTAAGGTAGTGCGGTTGTTTTTCTATTTCGTTGTTTATTTCTGCTTGGCTAGTGGTAAGCCGGCTGTAAAATTCGAGGTCATGGTCAAAATAACGATAATGCCACTTCCATTGTGAACCGGTGATTTGAATGGTGATATCTGCTTCAGTGGTATCTTCCATCAAGATTAGTGCTTGTGTTGATGGGATCGCCATACCAATTAAGATTACGATGGGGATCGCAGTCCAAATTATTTCAACAGTTGTACTTTCATGGAATGAGGCCGACACTGCACCTTTGGACTTTCGATGACTATATAAGGACCAAAACATGACGCCAAACACAATTAAGGCTATGGCTATGCAAATGTACAAAATTGTCATATGTAAACTATATACGGTATTACTTATCCCTGTGACCCCTTCCGTCATATTTATGTTTGATTGCTGAGCAAATAATGGTGTTGAAACTATCCCTAGCATAAATGTGTTTGTTATTTTTTTTAGTTTGAATAAGCGCACATAACCTCCCTCAAAATTATCCATAACGATATAGATTAGATAATGAATGAATTGTGTTAATTCGCTGCTACAGCCCTAAGCATCTAACAATTCACTGTTATTTGCCAAAGTATAGTTACAGAAATATTAAATGTGTGACTTTGTTTCTTAGATAATTTCGTTTCTATCTTTTACTATGCCTCAAAGGTGACGACTTCAAATGATTGTTTTAGCGTTGTAATTTGTTTCTGCAATTTAGTTATGTGATTCGCGACTGAACGCGAGAGGTCTAATTTGTCTTGTTCTTGAACGCTGTCTAGGCGCATAACTTTCAATTTGATGATTTGTGCATCTGTCATTAGATTATCAATATGCTGAATCATTTCTGGATTGGGATATTTTTCTTTGAGTAATTCCAGTTGATTCGAAAAATCTAAAAAGGTACGTTCAATTTCGATAAGAGTCATAGCAATTCCTAAATTTTTTTGTTGGTGATTCAAAGAACATTGATGTGAACAGCTTAAAATTTATTATAGTGTAAATTCTAAATTTTAACGCTACTACCTAAATACGAGCTATTTGTCGTTGGTGATGGGGATTGGTTAACGCAATAAAGGGATGGTGAGTAATTAACCAAACGTAATATTGAAAACAGTAAATTTACTGTTTTTCATCTTATTTATTCATAAAAATCATTTTTATTCTTGAATTTTGACTTTTCATCCATACATTATAAGCAAATAAAAATATTAAAGCGTTATTTAGAGTCGCAATGCTCGATTTTATTCTTGCTGCTAGTTATAATATCGCGTCATAAATTTCCAGTTGGAAATGTTAATAAATTCATTAGAGGTATCTAAATGCAAGTTTCTGTAGAAACGACTCAAGGCCTAGAGCGCCGTTTAACTATCACAGTTCCAGCTGCAACAGTTAGCAAAGAAATCGAAAACCGTTTACGTGGTTTAGCAAAAACTCAACGTATCGATGGTTTCCGTCCAGGTAAAGTACCAGCTAAAGTAATCAAAAAACGTTTTGGTGCTGCAGTAGCTGAAGAAGTTGCTGGTGAAATCATGCAACGTAACTTCTACGAAGCAATCGTAGCTGAAAAATTAAACTTAGCTGGCGCACCAACACTTGAACCTGCACAAGTTAAAGAAGGCGAAGACTTCTCTTTCACTGCAACACTTGAAGTTTACCCTGAGTTTGAAGTTGCTGGTATCGAAGCAATCGAAATCGAAAAATCAGTATCTTCAGTAACAGACACTGATGTTGATGGCATGATCGAAACTTTACGTAAGCAACACGCTGAGTGGGTTACTGCAGATCGCGCTGCTGAAGCTAACGACCAAGTTAAAATTAACTTCAACGGTAGCATCGACGGTGAAGAATTTGAAGGCGGCAAAGCTGAAGACTTTACACTAGCTATGGGCCAAGGTCGCATGATCCCTGGTTTCGAAGAAGGTATCGTAGGTAAATCTGCAGGCGAAGAGTTCACTGTTGAAGTAACTTTCCCTGAAGAATACCATGCAGAAAACCTAAAAGGTAAAACTGCAAGCTTCGCTATCACGCTAAATGCTGTTGAAGCACAAGAGTTACCAGAAATTAACGCTGAATTCGTTGGTAAATTTGGTGTTGAAGACGGTACGCTTGAGTCTCTAAAAACTGAAATCAGCAAAAACATGAGCCGTGAACTTGAGCAAGCTATCAAAGCTGACACAAAAACTAAAGTGCTTGACGCACTAGTTGAAGCAAATGATATCGAAATTCCTGCTGCATTAATTAAGCAAGAAATCGTTACATTACGTCAACAAGCGATGCAACGTTTTGGCCAAATGGCACCACAAAACGCACCAGAACTTCCTGATGAACTATTCACAGAGCAAGCTAGCCGTCGTGTTAAAATCGGTCTAGTTCTTGGTGAATTCATCAAAGTAAACGAAA
>Ga0209395_1006350_pt1 | contig 12834 bp, 8 predicted proteins | sample GOMGulsemesocosm_3_FD_184635 | JGI IMG/M metagenome (GOLD analysis project Ga0209395, IMG submission 184635) | Methane-oxidizing microbial communities from mesocosms in the Gulf of Mexico - GOM9D Gulf of Mexico (SPAdes) (version 2) | ecosystem: Environmental > Aquatic > Marine > Cold seeps... | reverse complement strand
ACCATAAAAAAAGACAACCACACCAACAGTGTCGAACTTTTATGTCCCGAGGAAAACAAGCTACCGACGCCAGACGCCGCCTGCATACGCTCTTTTTCCGGGAGGTGAGCGACGGGTTCTTTGCCCATCAATTGCCTTAAATTATTCACCTTTACCAAGGCATTGTGGGGCTGCTTCGACAACAGGAAATCAAACGACTCCGGAAGACGGTAGACCACTAATGGGATCATCAAAAAAGACGCTATTGAGCCCAATAGGAATACCGAACGCCAGCCGTATTGACCAATTAGAAATGCCGCAACGATGCCCCCCAATACGGCTCCGATGGGATACCCTGACTGCAAACTGCTGACAGCCATGCTGCGCCACTTATCCGACGAATATTCTGACACAAGCACGTTTAGGCTCGCCAACATACCGCCAATACCCACACCCGTAATAGCGCGCAGTAAGCCCAATTGAACAGCGTTCTGAGACGCCGCAGACAACAACATTCCCACGGAGATAACAAACAAACAAATCAGAACAAGAGGTCGACGCCCTACCCGATCGGCCACTGGCGCTAGAAACAATGAACCCGCGGCCATGCCAAATAAACTGGCACTGAGTAGAATGCCGAGCTGACTGGCCGGCAAATTCCATTCCCCGGCCACTGAAGATGCAGTAAAGGCCATCACCAAGACATCAAATCCATCTAACATATTGATCATCAGACAAATCCCTATCGCCTGAGTCTGATACCGTGAGAGGGGATCTTTTGCTATCGAATCCCGAATATCCATGCCCATGACTTTTCCTTCTTTGCGGACAAACCCGGTTGAGTGCCGTTTCTTTGTTAGCGTGAATTGGGGCTTCTAAGCAAGCGGAAGCCCCATCATCTTTTTAGTAGTTGATGGTGTATCGAATACTTAAGGCCGCCCCGGGGGCTTTGTAGAAGGCAAAAGGATCATTTTTAACCGCCTGGGAGTAAGCTGGTTCATAATTCTTATTCAAGATATTCGACCCACTGATAGAAAGGTATCCTCGACCCACTTGGCCAGTGACCGACACATCCAGCAGAAAGAATGCATCAATCGGATTTCTACCGGGTGAAGAGATCTCATTGCCAAATGGCTTGTGATCAAAAGAATAAAGCCCCTGAACAAACAGGCTCCAGTCTGAGCTGATCTCATAGTCTGCCTGCATGACAAGCTTTTCTGGCGGGATTCTAAACGAGGTCATTTGCTCATAATTACCGTCGAGATCAGGATCGAATTTTCCATCGACGCGACTGTAGCTAGCTTTCAAACCCAATCGCTCATTGACGGTCCAGTCCACCGAGATCTCGCCACCCCAGACACGTTCCGGAGAGCGCACTACCCGAAAGATGCCAGTACCTTCGATAGGAGAGAGTGTGGTACCGGATTCCGATGAGGACCGATAAGCGGCCATTTCTATAGCCAGTGAGTCATAGTTTCCGCGGAAGCCGAACTCGTAGCTAGAGACAATTTGCGCATCATTTTCCAGGCCATCAAGATTGCTATCCCAGTAGCGACTGCGCAAGGTACGACCCAGGTCAGAAATTAAGAAACCTTTCGAATAGGATGCAAAAGTTTTCCATCTTTCACCTAGGTCTACCAAAACACCAAAGTTAGGCAAAAAGACATCGTACTCCAACACTGTGCCTTCGACGTCATTACCACCGATGATCGTGGTGCCACCTATCACTTCGCCGTTGACAACATAACCATCAATATAAAACGGCACCGTTTGATAGTCCGGGATATCCGCTTCAAAATTAACTTGACGGAATCCACCACGAACATTCACACCGGGATAAACATCACCTTCAAACTGAGCAAAAAACGAAATATCCGTCTGATCCACAGCGGGAACATAATGCCAATTGGTTCCATAAATATCCTGTGAAGTGGTATCTTGCAGGTAATCAACACCCCACAAAATACGGCCGTTAAACGCATCAATGGGCGTTTCTACATCCACTCGCAAACCTAGCTTTTCAGAGAGTAGATCTGTTTGTCCGCCCCCTAGAGGGTTGTTTGCTCGCGGCTCCAAGCCCCAGAGAAAAAACGGGTTGTTGCCAAATATCGCGGAGTAATCCTGATAGCTTGCTGACACCCTGACTCTATTCCCCAAAATGTCGTCATGGGAATAGTTGATGGCGGCAAAGTCGTTCGCCGTACTTGAGTCAATAATGTATCCTGCATCGTAGGCGGCCAGGGAATCGTCGGACTTTAAGGTCGCATGTTGGTAACCACCCTCTACATTTCCAAAATCCAGCATGTAATCGGTATCTTGAATGGCCCGGTAATACCCCGCGGTGGCTTCAATACGCTGATCCTCGTCGATATCGTAACCTACCTTGGCAAAATAGCTTCGGGTTTCAACATCAGATGTGCCGCCCTGCCCTATTTCAGGGTCTGGGGAAATAAGGTCACCCTCAGAATCATAGGAAAGGCCCGTGGTTTCAACCAGTGCGGTGAGAACAAAATCGACATTCCCTTCCTTGCCAGACACCGCCTGAGAAATGCTGTAATTGAAACTGTCGGAATCTGAATTCGACAAAGAATTACCAAAACCAACGTCTGTTCGGAATTCATAGTCACCACTGCCCGGACGTTTAGTGATGTAATTAATAACACCCCCCGCACCGCCCATGCCATATAGTGCGGTGGAGCCACGTATCACTTCAATTTGACCAATTGCAGCGGGGCTAATAATTCGAATATCCCGAGCAACGTCTCGTAAAGGAATCGTTTGAGGCGCTCCGTCAATCAACACGGCAGGTTTTCGCCCCCTGAGCATTTGTCCATAATTCGATGCATTATTCCCCTTCGACACTGCCATCCCGGGTACCGTATTACCGAGAATTTCACCCAAGTCGTTACTGATCTTGGTCTGCTGCGCGAGATCGAATTCGTTTAAAACGGTGACAGAACCTGCAAAAGAACCGAGATCCTCTGGCAAACGAGAACCTTCAACAACGATTTCTTCAAGTTCAAAAAAATCTTCACTACCTGCCGCATAAGCAGACAGGCTCCCCTGCAAGGCTAGTGCGGAAACGCCCAGCTTGAATAAAAAGGATCTTGTATCGAATAATTTCATTTTCTTGCTCCTGGCGTGGGAAGAGTATGCCCCACTTCATTTTTATTTTTATGTATTGTGTGAAACCTAAACACAACAAAGACGAAGTTTTATTCACATTAAGCAGTTGACCATAGGGCCCCGGAGCTGTCAATAAAAAGTGAATTATTTTTCACATTTAGATTAAAGACACAAATTCCAAAATAAACCTAGCGCGGCTTAAAAACACTTTATTTCAACGAAATTGCCATAGAGCATGGGCAAAGGTTTAACTGGACATCTATATTCTGGAACGCTACAAACAGCTCTCAGGGACAGGGCCCGAGAGCATGGGCATGACTACTCTTAAAGATAGCGCTCAAACAAATCTCTGATCGAATGGCCTAAAAATTGGGTCTTTAAGGCCGCACGTTTTTTCGTATCGGTGACAATAGACATTGCCGTAGCGTCGACAATGATCGTGAAATAGCCTGCAAGAGCAAGCTTTTCGTCGCCATCAGCTTTCAGGTCATGACGATCAATGATCTTCGCAAGCCTTTTAGCAAAGCGTTTGTCATGAGCTTCCTCCATCTCGTGGAGCTCAGGAATACTATGAATAATGTTGACCAACGAAAGCAAACCCTCTTGCTCTTTGTAATCGGAGATCATAATTTTCGCTAGGTCGGTAAACTCATCAACAATGGAATCGTATTCATCTGCCCGAGCTTCGACCCTATCCAGGGCCCGTACATCCGAGGCCAGCCAGCGCTCAACCAACATCGTCATGATGGCATGCTTATTGGGAAAATATTGATATACAGACCCCACTGCCGAGCCGGCCTTCTTGGCAATGGTGACCGTCTTCAAATTGTCATAGCCACCTTCTGCAAGCACGGCCGCCGCCGCATTCAATATACGCTCTACGTTCTCAATTGAGCGCTGTTGACTGGGTAACTTTCGGGGTTTTGTGTCACGACGTTGTTTTTTGGCGTTCACGGTCTCTTCCTGATGATTTACAACAGCACTTATACCTCAATTATACACGGATGGAAAACAAAGCCTCTAACATGAATTAAAATTCACATTTATCTTGCCATCGAGCGCCCATCCGTATAATGTGAATTAAGATTCACTCTAGAAGATCGAGCAAACGAGAAGCTCTCTTCTGTAAACGGGCAGTTTTATGCATTGGTCTCACGACGAGAATCTGCCCACTTCGACACAACTGTCTACAAATGGAGTATATTTGTGACGCAAACGTTAAGAACAAGCGCTTTTCCAATTATTGATATCAGCGGTAATGCGAGCGAACGGGGCCTTCAGTATGGTAGCAAAGCGCAGCAGTATATCCTGCAAGGAATAGCCAACTATAAATCGTCCTTCGCTGAAGAGGGCATTAGTTGGGCGCAAGCGTGCCAGACCGCTTCGTCATTCATTCCCCGACTTAAAAAAGAGGAGTCGGCACTTTTTATCGAGATTGAAGGAATAGCTCAGGGCGCTGGCGTTAATACCGAGGAGATTCTGGCACTCAACTGCCGCACAGAGATCCTTTATGGGCAAAACAAAGAAGTGAATTCGCCTACAGATGGCTGTACCGGTGCAATCGCCCTACCTTCAGCCTCGGCGTCGGGCAAGGTCCTGCACGGGCAAAACTGGGACTGGCAGGACGAGTGTGCAGAGACATCCATCGTCCTACGAATCACTCCCGACAAAGGGCCTAAACTATTAATCCATACCGAAGCTGGCATCCTGGCTCGCTGCGGTATCAACAGTGAGGGTATTGCGCTTACTGGCAACTTCCTGAAATGTGATCGCGATAACCAGCCCGGCGGTATCCCGATTCCCTTTGTACGCCGAAAAATTCTCTCTCAGAACAACTATTCAGCGGCCATAAGAATAGCATTGAGCTCGCCTAAATCCTTTTCAACTAATTTAATGCTCAGTCATTGTTCCGGCGAAGCCGTTAACCTTGAAACAACCCCGGGCGAAACATTTTGGCTACAACCTGAGAATGGATTACTGGTGCACGCCAATCATTTTGAATCCTACGGCGCTTTGGCGAAAGTTAAAGATGAAGGTCTGAAAGTAGCTTCCTGCTCCCTACATCGAGCGAGGCGGGTCAGAGAGGCCCTGTCTGCAAACATCGGCGATCTGAATATTGAACACTTTATCTCTGCATTTTCTGATAAATTTGATAACCCCAACGGGGTATGCGCAGAACCTGACCAAGGCCCTGGAGGTGATACGTCTTCAACCGTTGCCACCATTTTATTGGACGCCAGTCTTGGGAAAATGTGGATTGCTCCCCGCCCCTATGATACGCATACTTATACAGAATATAGCTTAACCGACTAAAGGCTGAACATGCGAACGCTGATATTCTTTGCCGCGACAGCCTTGCTCCTGAGCCTTTGGTGGCCCGAGCAGGCAGCGCAAAATAACACCGCTGAGCAAGCGACAGAAATACGCATATCTTCGGGGGTGATGAGAAGCTCCAATCCCGGTGTCAATCGATCTTCCTTTAGCGATGACGTATTAATTCATGTGGTAGAACCGCTGGTGGTGCATCGGGGAGACCTGAGTATCGCGCCAATGGCGGCATCTCGCTACGACATCTCTGAGGACTTAAAAACCTACAGTTTTACTTTGAGAGACGACCTCCGATTCCACAACGGAGAGCCGGTGCTCGCAGCTCATGTAAAAATGAACTGGGAGAAGATCCTGGATCCCTCGAGCGGATTTCAGTGTTTACCTTTCTACAACGGTAAAATGGGCGCGAAAATACTATCTGTAGAGGCCATCGATGAGCAGACGATTGAATTTCAATTGGACAGACCCAGCAACGTCTTCCTGGAAAAGCTTGCCTATATTCAGTGCCCGGTCGCGGTATTACACCCAGATTCCTGGGACGAGACCGGCCGCTGGCTGAAACCCATTGCAACCGGGCCTTTCAAATTCAGTGAATGGAAAAAAGGCCGCTATGTCTTGCTCAAAAAGTTTGATGCTTACCAGCCTCGGACAGATACACCCTCAGGACTGGCTGGAAAAAAAGTCGCCGAAGTTGATCAACTCCGTTTTATGGTCATTACAGATTTAATGGCCACCAAAGCCGCTCTGATATCGGGCCAAGTGGACTTGTCGGGATCAATGGCCCCCATTACTGCATTAGAACTGCGCAGCAGTAAACGCCTAAGCACACTGGATCACCCGGGCTTATCTAGACGTACTTTACTGATGCAAACCGACGATCCCCTGCTCTCGGATGTTCGCATCAGGCAAGCCCTTTCCCACGCCCTTGAAATGAAGACTTTTGCAGATGTATCATCACTGGGCCTGGCGAAACATAACCCTTCAACCATTCCCCTTAGCAGCAAAAACCATACCGATGCTCACGCCATTGCCTACGAATACAATCTGGAAAAGACTAAAGCACTACTACAGGAAGCAGGGTATCAAGGCGAAGAAATCGTGATTAAAACAACCCGCGAGGAACAGGCGTATTTTGACAATGCGATGATCGCAGAGGCCATGTTTAAAAAAGCGGGATTTAATATCAAGATTGAAGTCATGGAACTCGCCACCCTGCTGGGCAATTACTTCGAGGGCAACTATCAACTGATGTCTTTTGAATACTCGCCGAGGCTGAGTGCATTCATGAACTATCACACATTAATGGGGGACAAAAAGCAGACACCCAATCGCTGGGACGATAAATTAGCCAAAGATCTACTACTACAAGCGGCTATGGCAACAGGAAGCCAGCAACAAATATTGTTTGACCAGATCCACCAGCGCATGATGCAGGAAGTACCCGTTATCAATTTATACAATGCTCCTATCATCGATGTGGTATCCAATCGCCTAGAGGGCTACACCACGTGGTCTGGTGTTAAACCCCGACTTTGGAATGTCAGTATCAATGAAAAAATTTAACACTTGGGGGCTATCCCGCTAATGCTGTCCTATTTTTTAAAACGCCTCTTGATGATTGTGCCCACACTATTCTGTGTGACCCTCACCGTCTTTGTGGTGATGCGTTTGGTGCCGGGCGATCCTGTTTTGTTGGTGATGGGGGATGTTAAAAACCCCGAGCTCATTGCGCAAATGCGTGAGCAACTGGGTTTAAATCAAGCCATTCACCTTCAATATATCGATTGGATAAAAAAGCTTTTACAGTTAGATTTCGGCACCTCCATCGTCACCGGCGAACCCGTACTACAAGCCATGATTCAACGTTTTGGAGTGACCGCACAAGTTGTCGTCATCAGTGTGATTTTCGCCGCCTTGATCGCCATTCTAGCGGGCACAATTGCCGCCTGGCAGCACAACAAGATGCCCGATCGCTGGATTGTTGTGTTTGCTGTGTTTTGCATGTCTATTCCCAGTTTCTGGTTGGGCATCGCCCTCATTCTGATTTTTGGAGTACAACTACAATGGTTGCCCACAGTGGGCTATATATCTCCCCTGCAGAACCTGACAGAGGGTATACAATTTCTCATTCTCCCCATCGCGACTTTGGTACTAACAGAGATGGGAGGTATTCTGCGAATGGTCCGCTCCACGACGATCGACATTCTTCAGCTCGACTACATAACCCACGCACGAGCAAAAGGCCTAGGCGAAATGACCGTGCTCTTTCGTCATGCCTTGAAAAATTCTTTTATCCCCACACTGACCCTCATTGGACTCATTATGGGTTCACTACTTGGTGGAGCGGCGGTCATTGAAACTGTCTTTACCCTGCCGGGACTGGGGCGACTCTTGGTAACAAGCATCAATGGCAGAGACTACATGATGGTGCAGGGCATTATGATTCTCGTCTCCACAACCTACGTGATGATCAACCTGTTGATAGATATGCTCTATCCACTTTTTGATCCACGTGTAAAGCTGTAGGGGCCCACATGAAACTAGCATTCTCACAAATGATTACCTCATTGAAAGGAAACGCACTAGCTGGATACAGCATCCTGTTTATTGTTATTACCACCTCACTTTTGGGTAATCTTTTTAGCCCTTATGACGCTGTTGAGACAGACTTCCTCAATCGTTTCTCCAGCCCTTCCCTCAGTCACTGGTTTGGTACCGACGAATATGGTCGAGACGTATTCACCCGCATTGCCGAAGGCACTTTCACCAGTTTGCGCGTCAGCACCGCGGCAGTTACATTCGCGATTGTACTGGGTGCATTAGTGGGAGCTATTACAGGTTATTTTGGCGGCTGGCTAGATCGTATTGCGATGGTGATAATTGACAGCATCATGGCTTTTCCCGGCCTGCTTTTGGTGCTTGGCATCATGGCTGTGTTAGGACCGAATGAAATGGGCATCATTATTTCGCTTGGCATCGCCTACACGCCCTCTATTACTCGCATCGTCAGGGGCACGGTATTGTCCTTGCGGGAAAAAGAATTCGTCGAAGCCAGTCGCCTACTCGGCAACAGCGAGTGGGTTACCTTATTCAGCCATATACTGCCCAACTGCATTACGCCTGTCGTGGTGATTTCAACTTCGATATTTACCGCTGCAGTGTTGTCTGAGACCGCACTGAGCTTCCTAGGCCTAGGTGTTCCTCCTCCCGCTCCCTCTTGGGGTGGCATGTTGGCAGACAGTCGGAATTATTTAGGTCTCAATCCTTGGATGGGTATATTTCCAGGCCTTGCGATTACGTTTACCTTACTGGCCATCAATTTAATTGGCGACGCGCTCAGAGACAAGTGGGACCCACGTTTGCGGACACTGCAAGAGGAAACTCCTTAACAGTATGAACACACTAAGTAATGAACAAGCAGTACTGCAGGTCAAGGATTTGTGTATTGCCTTTCCTACACAGGGAGGCGGCCGCAAAGAGGTAGTGTCAAGCGCAAGTTTTTCGCTCGATCACGGCGAGGTGTTGGCGATTGTAGGTGAAAGTGGATCAGGTAAAACCATGATGGCCAAAGCCCTGCTCGGCCTGCTACCGGGGAATGGATTTGTCTCAGGGGGCTCACTGTCATTCGAAGGCCGGGAACTTTCCCAATTCACCAACGACCAATGGCAGACACTGAGAGGCCAAAAAATCAGTATGATTTTTCAGGAACCCATGGTGTCACTGAACCCCACCCTGAAAATTGGTTTTCAGCTATGCGAAGCCATGCGATACCACACGCAAGCCAGCGAAGAAAATATTAAAAAACGCGCGATCGAATTACTGACACGCATAAAAATTAGAGACCCGGAATCCTGTCTGGAAAAATACCCGCACGAGTTTTCAGGCGGCATGCGACAGCGCATCATGATCGCATCCAGCCTGATGATGAGACCACAGCTGTTAGTTGCCGATGAGCCCACCACCGCCCTTGACTGTCTTGTACAAAAGGAGGTTCTGGATATCCTCTTAGAAATGGCCAAAGCCGAAGGCACTGCACTGCTATTAATTACCCACGATCTGGGACTGGTTGCACACTATGCCGACAAAGTACTGGTGATGGAAAAAGGTATCGCGGTTGAACGGGGCGAGGTCAGCACTGTATTAGAAAATCCTCTGCACCCCTATACCCGAAAACTTCTTGCATCCCTGCCGCACAAAATTGAACGTCCAGACATTATTGAGGCCAGAGAAAATATCGTCTCTCTTAAAAACGTCTCTGTTGACTACCCGATTCGGAGACCATGGTTTTGGCAGCAACAGCAATTTACCCGGGTGCTGGAAGACATTAATCTCACGGTCAAAAAGGGCGAGACTTTGGCCATCGTCGGCGAGAGCGGATCGGGTAAGACCACACTGGGGCGAGCAATATTACAATTAACTGAGGTCTCGGAAGGAACCATCACGGTAAAGGACATCACTGTCACAGGGGACAAGCCCCCTGGCTTTCGGGCAATGAGCAAGGTAGTGCAACTTGTATTTCAAGACCCTTTTGCGGCCCTCTCTCCTCGCCAAACCATTGGCAAGATCATCGCCGAGCCACTGCGTTTAACCAACACACTGAGCAAATACGATATCGAAAAACAAACGCTGCAGATGCTTGAGGACGTAGGTCTGCCGATACATTTTGCTTCGCGCTATCCCAATGAACTCTCAGGCGGTCAACGCCAGCGAGTCTCTATCGCAAGAGCGCTCATCAATAAGCCAGAACTCATTATCGCCGATGAACCGGTCTCTGCGCTGGACATAACGGTGCAGGCACAGGTACTGACACTACTAGACAAACTCAAAGAAAAGCACGGCTTTTCCTGTATTTTCATCAGTCACGACCTCGCTGTTGTGGAACAGATTGCAGACCGGGTAGTTGTACTTTACCACGGCAAGATTGTGGAGAGTGGTCTCGCCCGAGAACTCTTTTCCCGCCCCGCCCACCGCTACACTCGAAGGCTGCTAGAAGCACTGCCGGAGTTACGCGCCAGAAATGAGCACAGCTATCAATTATATAAACGACAGCACACAGACTTTATGTTTCCAGCCGGCTACACGGATGATGACAGTGCGAGCGGCACGCGATGTTTCTACCAATTGAGTGATCAGCATCAGGTCGCCTGCCAAAAAGAACTTGTTTAAATAACAGCGATAACTATGAGAGGAATGTGAAATGAAATCATTTCAAAGGGCAACGCTTGCCACACTGACGGCCAGCTTTTTCCTGAGTGCCTGCAGCCATCAAGCACCCAGGAAGTCGGCAGACTTGCTACTTACCCACGGATACATTTATACCGTTGATTCCAAACGTAGTGTTGCCCAAGCCTTAGCCATCACCGATGGTAAAATTTCATTTGTGGGCAGCAATGACGAGGCCATGAAATTGCAGGATGCCAACACTGTCGTTAAAAACCTGGCTGGCAAGATGGTTCTGCCAGGTCTGCACGACATGCATATCCACGCATTGGGGTCTGTTAAACCTGACATGTGCGACCTGGACGGCAAAGGCATGTCGCTGGAGGCACTCGTGTCCATCGTGCAGGACTGCGTTAAAAAATACCAACCGGAAAAAGGGGCTTGGCTTCCAGTATTGCAATGGAATCCCTTCGAAGGCAACCAACCCAGCGATCGCTACCCGACTCTGCGAGCCGCACTGGATGCCGCCGCCGCAGACAACCCTATTATGATGTGGGGCAATGACGGGCATCACGGCGCCGTCAACTCCCTCGCACTCGCAAGCCCCGAAATTCCCATTAACGCCAGCACCCTGAAAACTACCTACGCCGAGTATCAAAGCCTGGTAGGCGTTGATACTAAAGGTGAACCCAGCGGGGCAATGACCGAAGGTGCGCGCAATATTCTCCGGGCCAACATGGACGACGACATGCTCGGCGTCAGTGGCACATCGGAGTGGTTAATGCCCCGAGTTGCAGCAAAAATGGCAGAAAACGGCATCACTTCAATTCAAGATGCAGCGGTACGAGAGTCTGTGTTAGACCATTACCAGTGGCTGGACAACAACAACGGCATGACCTTTCGCCTTCGCGCAGCTTTGATTGCAGATTCCGACCACGGCAAATTACCCAGCAGTATTGCCACGGTGCAGGATACCATCGAGCAATTAAATCACATGAGAGACTCCACCCGCGGTGCTAAATACATCCGCGCCAACGCCATGAAGGTTTTTGCCGACGGCGTGCTTGAAGGCAACCCTTATGGTGAGCCTCCCACCCTCCCCAACGCGGCAATGATTGACGGTTTTCATCAGCCGATTTACACCGTTAATAAAGAAACCGGAAATGCGGATGTTACTGCCTATGTTGATCTGGACAGTGAGATTTGTCGCAGCGTGCAGGCATCGCCCACAGACTTTGAAGATGTCGAGGCGGCAATGGCGTTTAAAAAGTCTCAGGGCTATATGCCATCACAATGTCAGCGGCAAAATGGACAGCTAGAGGGCAATGAAGAGGTCATCAAACATCTCGTTACGCGGGCAACTGAGGAGGGTTACCACGTGCACATACACGCCATTGCGGATCGTGCGGTGAGGCTCGCCGCTGAAGCGTTTGAGGAGAGTAAAGCCAAAGCCGATGAATTAGGTCTGACCCAAAGTATTGCCCATGTTCAAATTGCTAAACCCGAAGATATCAAACGCCATGGCGTCTTGGGTACTTATGTGGCATTTACTTATTCTTGGGCAACACCTGAACCCGAGTATGAAATGGTTGTGGTGCCATTCATTGACAAAGTCGACGGTTTAGAAGACCTCTATAACCCGGATCATTATTACACTCGCAACGCCTATCCTTTCAAAACCATTCTAGACAGTGGCGCTGTGCCGGTGTTTGGTAGTGATGCACCGGTTGGCAGTCGCGATCCTCGCCCCTTTGAAAACATGATGAGCGCTCTGCAACGTGAAAGTGATGGGATTGTATTAAACGCGGCTGAACGCTTAAATATTCATGAAGCTATTGCATCCTACACCATTAACGGTGCCAGCATGATGGCTCGTAAAGACGAGCTTGGCAGCCTTGAAATAGGCAAGCTTGCGGACGTGATTGTTCTTGACCGCAATATTGTTGACCTGGCCGAATCTGGGAAAACAACTGAGATTGGCAACACCCGGGTTGTGGCTACTATTTTCGATGGAAAAATTGTGTTTGATAAAACGCAATAAATTGTCGTTGCTACAAGGCGCCAACAATATGCAGGTACAAAAAAACCGGCTTCTACGCCGGTTTTTTTGTACTTGAATTTAAGTCTGCTTTAACACTCAGGGCAAGGTGGTTAATATCAAGCGGGAAGGAAACTTCTCGTTGTGGTAGATCGCTTGAGTGGCAACCACTGCTTTCTTCCCCATCCCATGTTAATGGCGAC
>Ga0209395_1006348_pt1 | contig 12838 bp, 10 predicted proteins | sample GOMGulsemesocosm_3_FD_184635 | JGI IMG/M metagenome (GOLD analysis project Ga0209395, IMG submission 184635) | Methane-oxidizing microbial communities from mesocosms in the Gulf of Mexico - GOM9D Gulf of Mexico (SPAdes) (version 2) | ecosystem: Environmental > Aquatic > Marine > Cold seeps... | reverse complement strand
GTGAAGAACCAGAAATGTGCTATCGCTTACGTCAAAACGATTGGAAAATATATCGTTTAGACGAGGAAATGACTTTACACGATGCTGATATAACTCGTTTTAGCCAGTGGTGGAAACGTGCAAACCGCGCAGGGTTTGCTTTTGCGTTATCAGCAAAAGAACATGGTAAGCAGTCTGAGCAATATTGTGTTAGACAGGCAGTGCGACCATTAATATGGTCTGGATTGTTAGCAATTATTTTACTGCTAGGTTTGTTTATACCTGAAGTATTATTAGCCCTAATAATTTTCCCCCTACAAGTTATTAAAATGTTTATTACACAAAAAGACAAATCAATGTATGGATTCAAATCATGTGTATTTTTAATGATCAGTAAACTTCCTGAAGCATTTGGGGTAACAGAACTAATATTGAAAACCTTAAAAAAGCAAGACTACACAATAATTGAGTATAAATAGCATGGCAGCACTACCAACAACAGGAATAGATACTTTAATTGTAACCGTAAATTATAAAACATCCCGTTTGGTTACCGACTTAATACTTAGTTTACAACCTGAACTTAGTAAACTAGGTAAAACTCACATGGTCATCGTTGATAATGCCTCAGGTGACGACTCCGTTGACTATTTACAAAACTATATTAATGAGAATAACATTGATTGGGTCACGATTGTCGCCAGTAAAGACAACGCTGGCTATGCAGCAGGTAATAACCTCGGCATAAACAGTGTATTAAATAACAATATAACGCCTGAACGAATTTGGTTTTTGAATCCCGACACTAAAATAAAGCCAGAAGCCGGCTCTACATTAATACAAGCAATTAATGAAAAAGGTTTACATATTGTCGGTAGTAAGCTTGAAGATGATGACGGTACATTACAATGCTCTCATTTTAACTTCCCCGGTATTGTTAGTGAATTATCTGCGGGCTTGCGATTAGGACTATTCGACAAGTTAGTTAAAAAATATTTAGTAAGAACGGAACCAAGTGTTACACCTGTTAAAACTGATTGGTTAGCAGGTGCTTCTTTTATGGTGAGTAAAACCTACATAGAAACAATAGGTTTGATAGACGATGACTACTTTTTATATTTTGAAGAGTTAGATTTTTGCCTACAAGGTAAGCGTAATAACATGCCTTGTTGGTATATACCATCTAGTAGAGTATACCACGCTGTTGGAGCTGCCACAGGCATATCAGACCATCGAAAAAAAGCCCCTCGCCGCCCACAATATTGGTTTGATTCAAGGCGTCGTTTTTTTCTGAAAAATTATGGTGTATTTAAACTTATAGGTTGTGATTTGGGTTTTATCTTTGGTTATTCAACGTGGTTACTTCGCAGTAAATTAACCAATAATCCTGACTTAGCCAAAGAGCCACCTTATTTTCTAAAAGACTTTATAAAAAATTCTTTTATATATCGCGGTTTTGCATTAAAAGGATAATTTATGAACTTGTTAGAACAAATTAAAGATGACTGGGTTAACCACGGTAAAGATTGGACAAAACCAGGCTTTAGAGCGTTAGCCTACCATAGGTTTGGGAACTGGCGGATGACGGTTAAACCTAAGTTATTCAGAGCTCCGCTCTCAATTTTATATCGTTTTCTATACCGCCGAGCGCGTAATCTTTATGGGATAGAGATCCCCTATTCAGCTAAAATTGGCCAAGGCGTAGTTTTTGAACATCAACATGGCATTGTGGTCCACGGTAACGCCATCATTGGTGATAACTGCACGATTAGGCAAGGAGTAACCATTGGTAATAGATACATAGACAAACCTACTGAAGCCCCCGTTCTTGGTAACAATGTTAATGTAGGTGCTGGTGCAAAGCTATTAGGTAAAATCACCATTGGTGAAAATGTTAATGTTGGTGCTAATGCAGTAGTGATAAAAAACATCGAAAATGGAATTTCAGCAGTTGGTTTGTCCTCTAGTTATAAAGAGTTCAAAAACCAATCGTCAAAAAGGGTTGAAACGTGATTTCACTAACACAATTAAAAACTAAGTTATTTAAGAAAGACGTCAAACAAGGAGCTGTTTGGTCAATTATAGGCTTTGGTGCTGATAACTTTATCAGAATGATCAGTAGTTTGGTTTTAACCAGAATATTTTTACCCGAAGTGTTTGGTGTTATGGCTATATTATTTGCTTTGAATATGGCTTTTGAAATGATTTCTGATATTGGTATTCGTTACTCAATCATTCAGAATAGATTTGGTAATAAAAAGATTTATCAAGAAACAGCTTGGTCTCTTCAAATTATTAGGGGTTTCATATTATGGCTTATTTTATGTTTATGTAGTGAGCCAATTGCAATGATTTTTGACTCGCCAGAATTAGCCGATTTGCTCCCATACTCCTCATTGCCATTGTTGATTGCAGGATTCAACTCTGTAGGGCCCTATTTATATTCAAGGCGCTTAGGAGTTATAAAATTGGTAGTTAATAAAGCCATTGTAAATGTTCTGAGTTTAATTTTAGTTATAGTATTGTCGATAAAATATCAATCTATATGGTGTATTGTTATAGGCGCGATATTCACAGCTGTCTTAAATATGGTAACCAGCCATATGTATTATAAATCAAAGGTTACAGCATTCCGAATTCACAAAAAAAGCGCAGGAAATATTATTCGCTTTGGTAAATGGTTATTACTTGCAACAATATTTCATTTTTTTACCGGCCAAGGTGATAGATTGTTACTTGGCCTAGTATGGGATAAAGAAAGTCTTGGGTTGTATAATCTAGCATCTATGTTTGCTTATTTGCCAATTGCTATAACGGTAACTTTAGCTTCTAGCATTATTATGCCCTTTTTAGCAAAGACATCAAGGGAAGCACCAGAACAGTTTAAACCGCAATTTAGAATTCTCATCGACAAGGTTGTTTTATTTTCAATACCTTTCCCTATAGTACTCTTTCTTTTAGGACCGATGGCCATAAAGCTATTGTATACTCCCGAATATTACCTAGCTGCGGATATTCTGCCAATATTGAGTGTAGGATCGCTTTATCAATGTATGACTGTTGTCTTGGCATCCTATTTCCTAGGTGGCGGTAAAGTATTTCAATATATGGCCTTATACCTAGCCGGTGTTACATTTCTCTGCCTCTGCGTGTTTATGTTAGGGCAATATAACGCCTATCAGCTAGAAACTACAGCTTTCTTATTATCAATATCTAAAGCAATATGGTTCTATTGTTCGTTGTTTTATTTGTGGGCTAAAGTGAAAGTAAATTTAGTTTTACCATTTGCTATCGGGACTTGTATTTTAATTTTAACTATAGCCCAATCATTCTATTATAATTTTTAAGTTAATACGGATAATCAAATATGAAAACAGATTTTAAAAGGATAAAAGAGCTTGATGGGCTTAGGGGTGTAGCTGTAATTGCAGTTTTACTTTTTCATTATTTATTTCATTATGATGTAATGTATGGTCATCAAATTGAATCAATTGAACTATTCAGATACGGGTTTTATGGTGTCCATTTGTTTTTTCTCGTGAGTGGTTTTGTTATTTTTTGGACAATTTCTAGATCTGAAAAACCCTTCGATTTTGTTTGGTCACGTTTTAGTCGCCTTTACCCACCTTTTTGGGTTGCGTTATTGATAACATTCATTTGTGTTACTGTATTTACACTTCCAAATAGAGAAGTTGATATTGGTACATTATTGCTTAATTTTCTCATGTTCCATGAGTATTTTGGGATAAGTCACGTTGATGGCGTATATTGGACTTTAACGATAGAATTAGCCTTTTATTTCTGGATACTTATAATATTCTGCTTTGGCCAAATTAAGAATATTGAAAAGATACTTATTCTATGGTTATGTTGTTCAGCATTACTATCATTTTACGGACTAGATGAGAAAATTGATCATCGGTTGAAATCTTTTTTTATATTAGATTACATCGAACTATTCGCTGCTGGTATTTGCTTTTATAAATACAAAATTAAAAACCATAACCTCTTTACTCACATCACAATATTCTTGGCTGTTATCACTATTTACTTTAGCTACACTTTTAAGATTTCTTTAGGAATAAGCCTTATGTATTTACTGTTCTGGCTTATAACGATTGGAAAAATAAAGATTTTAGGTAGTAAAGTTTTCGTATATTTTGGAACTGTGTCTTACTCATTATATTTGATACATCAAAATGTTGGTTATATCATTATAAACAAAGCATATTTATATGGTTATGACCCAATATTAGGAGTTGTTACTGCGTTTGTTATTTCATTACTTTTGGCCAACTTAATAATGATTTATGTAGAACGACCATGCTTAAGAAAGTTTAGGAAGTTCTATGAGACTAATCAACCTATGAATTTAATCAGGGAAAAGATAGACTTTTCTCACCGCTATAATTCAAATTGATAATTACATTTTTAGTATTAAATATATCAACTTATTTATTAACGTTCCACGGGATAAAATGACTATTTCAAATTTTACATCTGAATCAAAAGATGTACACCTTAAAAAAATTACAGTTCCAAGTACTGTAATGATCACACCACGGTCATACCAAGCAGATCGGATAATAGCTAAAACCGATATTGTTATCACCCCAGAAACAAATTACGCGGAGCAAAGCATAACAGTAATATTATCCGATGCGGATTCGGTATGTGAAACTGACCATCGTAAAAAAAGTATTTTAGCGCGATTTAATAAAGAACCGGATATAGTAATTGAAGATGTTCTATTGTTTGATTGTAGATTCAATTCTCCGAATAACTGGGCACAATTTCAACTTTATCATTTAGTATCATTTTATTTCTGTATTGATTCAATGGACATAAAGCCAAATAATGTAAAGTTAGTTTTGCCTAAAAACATCAATAAGAATATTGTTGAGTTATTAGATTTGTTAGGACAAGAATATTTAATTACTGACGCAACTATTCAAGCAAAATTTTTAACTTTTGATAGAAGTAAAATTCTAGATTTAGTTCCAGTTAGAAGGCAGCTTATTGAAAAATATGCTTTAAATAGTCTTACGAATATTGATGAATCAAATATACCGATAATGGGTGACAAATTTTTTATTTCTAGGAGAGACACGCGCGCATTAATAAACGAAGATGAAGTATCAGAATATTTAAATAAACTTGGTTATAAAACGATATACGCTGAAGATTTCACGGCAACAGAACAACATTTTCTGTTCCGAAATGCAAAAAGCATTATTACTATTCATGGTGCAGCACTAGGCCCCTTAGCTTATACACCTTTAAATAGCCAGCTAGACCATGTAATAGAGTTAATGCCTGTTGGTCATACCGTATACCCTTTTAGAGATACCTGCTACTTCAATGGAATATATTGGATAGGCGTTAGGGGGAAAATAAAAGAAAGTTATATCAAACATATTTATGATCTAAAGAAACCATTTTTGAAATATTCACTCGATAGCTTTGCAATAGATATTCTATCTCTAGAACAAGCATTAACGTACGCAAATAACAAAGCTAAGGTTAGTATTTCAACATTATAGTATAAATGCTGTATTATTTGACTCATGTCAATAATCCCCTAGCTTTGTATAGCTTCACTAATATAGTTAACTATAGGCCACCCCAATGTATAAGCTCATGAGATACCCCCATATCTTCATGACCTTATGTCAAATAAGCTGAAGTCAGTAAATACTGATACTTTATAATAATTAGAGACTTACATTTAGCTACAATTGTCAGTTATTCGAATTAAACGATGGTCACCAGCAGGTATAACATAAACTTGGTGGGAATTAGGTTATTTAATCTTGAATAAAGTCGTCAGGAAAGAAATGTTTTAGTCGTTCTTTAACGAGAATTGGTTCCAAATTAGGATCAAATGCTCCCTTTCGTTGTTTAATCAGTTTGCTCCAAGGGATTTCTTCAGTACTTTTAAGTAGTTTATTTTTTAAACTCGTTGTTTCACCTATTTTTTTAGCTGGAACACCTGCAATTATATTTCCACTTTCTACATCTTTTGTCACCACTGCTCCCGCGGCTACAATAACATTTTCGCCAATCGTAACATCAGGCATTATAATTACGCCATGACCAATAAACACATTGTTTTTTATTTCAATTTTTCCAACTGATTCCAGTTTTACATTATATGCTCTATTCAAGACTTCAATACTACCGTCATGCCCGATAAGTGTACAGCTAGATAAAGACACATTGTTTCCAATTTTTACATACTTTGGATCTGTTATATTGACATCTGTATTAATAGAACAGTTATCTCCAATTTTATAAAGGTAATTTATTCTCTTTAAAAACGATGCATACTCGTTATTCGTAGGTGAACACATCTTTACGTACAAAGATTTAAATTTGACAGGGTATTTAAACGCAAGTTTTCTAATTAACTTCTTCAACAAACTCATATACTCGATCCCTCAATAATAAATTCAATAATTCATCACTTTATGGCAGTGATGCCTTACATCAAACTAACCATCGCGATAGTTTTACTTAAGTATGAAAATTTAAACAGTATTAACCCTCATATTTAAATACATGTAATTTCACTCAAACAATATAAATTAATAAATTGTTTTAGTTCTATTAAATAGTTCACAACTGCTTAAACACCCAGCTAAAAACCATAGCCAACTATAAGATAAAGAAGCATTAGGGATTTGGTCAAAAACAATGGCTGCAATAATTAATGCAAAGCCACTATAAAGTGCTTTTTCATTTCGGTTTACAGCCCCTTTAAAGTACGTTATTACTGGGTAAATAAATAAGCCGAACAAAGCATAAAAGTAAATAGCACCGTATTGACCGTAAACAATAAGCCAATATCCGTCAGAAACACTGCTATCTAAACGGTTCCTTGCCCAACTTCCCCAGCCGGTGAATACCTTTTCATAGGCATGCTCTAGCATTGCAATTTCATTAGTGAAGCGAAAATCAAGTGATTGTGCGCGATCAACGCTAAGGCTACTTATAAAGTCAACAATACCTTGATAAGGAATGAGATCTAAAATTGACAACGTTGGGTATAAAATGAATAAAACAATGATAAATTTCGCCACTGTCTTTTGCAGTGCATTGTTAATAAACAATATACACCCCGCCAACATTATACCTAATACGATAGCCCCCACCGACTTAGATAATACTAACACAAGCAATAAATAACAAAAAATAACGATATTCCGCATTTTTTGCTGTTGATCTCCAATCTTAATTTGTATTGCAGCAGCCCCCAAACAAACAAACAAAAAAGTTGCAACTAATAAACCGTGCCCCATAAATACTACGGCTCTAAAACCGCCAAAACGCATTTGCTGCCTAAAGTCATGTGGAAAGAAACCATAAATAGAGGAATGTAATTGGGGACTAAACCTAATTTCAAATAAAACTAATATTGAATAAATTAACCCCGCAGTTACAAGTAAACGAGTGATTTTTTCTAAATCCGCGACTTTATTGACAATGCTTACTGCGATAATAAAAGGCAATAACTCTAAATATTGAGCAATAACTTGTGATGTCGCATCGTAGATTGTTAAACCTGGCATCCACCTAGCGCCGTTAAACATTGGGTCTTGGTTAAAAAATACATTAATGAAAGGAATAATAAGTAAAAGATATATAACATTATTTTGCAACTGACTCCGTCCAAAAAATGCTATCTTTTCTTTTTTAATCAGGTAACAACCTATAAAAGCACTAATCGCACTTATTTCATCTTTCCCTATAGCAGGGATCATAGGTAAATCTATTGCTGTTTTTACAGGCAAAAACATGTAGCCACCAACAATGGTCCAAAATGTTGCGGTTACCGTGCCTAACCTCTTATATAAAAATATGGCGATTAGAGGCCATAAAAGAATCATTAGATGTGCAAAAATATTTGGCATTACTTAATAACCTCTAGCAAATTCAACATAAATAAAACCAATCTTCAGCCTTGAAAGAAAGTCAGGTAGATCTTTCGGCAGAAGTACGCCGATATGGCGACGAATAAGCCAATAGAAATAATAAAAGGGAATGGTACGTTTAGTGCTCCTAGCAGCTCTTTCATTGGTATAACTAACATATGACCAATAAATAAAGGAAAAGCTAAAATACCCAAAACCGCAAATACATTTAACAACTTCTCGATTATTTTGGACTGGCTTTCGTTATTTTTGGCTAAATAAGTTGATAATGACTTATAAAAAACAATGAGTACACCTGCATAAAATAACCATGACCACATTTGCAGCGGAGCTGGCCAGCCAAACCACATATGTTGTTGGCTAGCTTCAATCGATATAATAATGGCGCTAACAATTAAGCATAACCCAAAACCATAAAGGTTATTAACTAATAAATTAAATTTAGTTTGAGCGATAACATAATGTCCGATTAAAACACCTAAAAAAACTCCTGAAGACATTTCAAAATAATTATATTTTGCGGTAATTAATAAAATAAATGCTTGGATTAGCGCGTTACTAGAAGGTGAAATTTCGGTAGCGCTAATAACTATGTGAAGAAAATAAAATACAAACATGGTAATTAAACATGACCTGCCAAAACTTTGAGTTTTAGCCAAGTACCTTAAAACAATAGGGAGAGAAATCACCGCAAAAAAATAATAAAAAATGACAGAATAGAAACTATTAGTTATATCTACCGCACTCTTTATGTTGCCCTCTAAATATAACAACGTTATTTTAAGTATTGCGAGTATAGTTATCCCCACGAATAAAATACAACCATTTCTAAAGAGTAGGCTTTTAAACGATTTTATCGGGCCAGTTATTCTTGGCATACCAAAAGCTCCCATACCAACCCCAAATATTAGAGCAAAACCAGGTGTGCCTGAACTGTAAACCGATGAGAATAATTTATTTATTTCAATAAAAAAACTAGGCAAACGGGCCACTATTCCCCCCTGCCAATGTGCGACTATATTCACAAATACTAACAAGCCACGTAACACGTTAACTGTAAGTACTTTATTAGAGGCTACACTACGTACTAATGGTCGTTTAATCTTTGATTCTGTGGCGCTTTCAACTGTGTTTTCGACTGCATTGTTTTCATTAATTATTTGTTTAATGGTATAACCATTAACTAACATTTTTGCCACATGCGGTTTAATACCCGCCGCTTCCATTTTGATCATTACTCTGATGGTGGATAATGAATCACCACCTAGGTCATTAAACGTGTCGTTTACTGACACATGGTCAACGTTGAGTACATATTTCCAAATAGCTACTATTTCTTCTTCTAGGTTTTTTGCTCCGCTCAGTTCTACTCCTTCAAGCGTCTCAACCTTGTCTTTTTCTTTATAAAGCTTACTTAATTCGGCTCGTTTAATTTTACCTGTTTGTGTTGTAGGGAATTCGTCTATGTTTAATACATCAACTGCATTAGACACCTTTACTTTTTTAGTTAGCAGTATTTCTGAAAACTTAGCAAAAACAACTTCATTGGTTAATTCAATACTATTGTCTAACGCTAATAGTGGTGTTTCACCGGTAAAATGATTCTCGCCTTTGAAAACAGCAATCCCACCATCTAATGACAACGCTTTATATAATTCAGACTCTATTAACTCTGGTGAAATTTTAATACCACCGCAGTTAATTACATCGTCAGCTCTACCAAGAAAGTATAAAAACGAGTCTTTAATTTCACCTTTATCGTTAGTTGCTATCCATCCCTGATTATCAATAATTTGTGTAATATTGCCATCAACTAATAGACCAGATGATAAATGCGGCCCTTTAATTTTTATTGTTTCTTGTTCTGTTAAAGCGACTTCAACACCATAAAGTGCGAGCCCTACAGATTCTTGTTTTTGCTTAGGATCATGTATTTTAAGAAATGTACTTCGTGACGCTTCGCTCAAACCATAATGTTGAACTATTTTTGCATCAGGGAATAAATCTCTAAGCGAATTCTTCTCATCGGCACTCATGTATTGACTACCAATTTCAATCCACTTAACTCTACTTTTCACTGTTTTAAAAATATCAGAGACTTCAAGCAATACACGCCATAAGCTTGGAACGGCTGAAATAGCATTGATTTCATTATTTTCAAGCATTTTTAATATTTCAGCGGGATCGAATCCCTTTGAAGGTATAAAAAATTCACCACCAGCTAACGATACAGCACGACAACGTCCAAAACCAAATGAGTAATGAACAGGAACGCCAATATACTCTTTAATTGAAGAGTCGATTTCCATTACATCAACTAAACGCTTCGCTGTATTGCTTAAAGCACGTTGTGAAAGTAAAACACCCTTTGGGTTACCTTCAGTTCCCGATGTGTAAATAACTTGTGCTATATCTTCTTTATAAGATTCTTTGAAAGGAGTACCTTTATACCATCCAGAAACATCATTAAAACTAAGAGTATCGATATATTCGTGCTCAAAGTTCAATTGGCGTGGTTCTAGTGTTGGCTGATGAATAACAGCAGCGTCATTTTCAAATGACTTAAACATAAAATCAATATATTCCAATGAATTAGTTGGAATAACTCCGATGATTTTTCTTAACACTTGATGCTTCCTTTTAAAGTATTGTTACTTGTTATACTGCTTTATAAATACGATGCAATTTCAGAAAGTTTCCAAAATAACGTTTCACTAATACTTTAGGGTTCTGAACCATTCGATAAAACCATTCTAAATGTAAATTTTGTATCCATTGCGGTGCCCGTTTTTCTTCACCCGCTAAAAACAGGATTGAAGCACCTACACATAATGCAACACCTTTGGTTAACTTAGTTTGAAGTTGTTCTGCCAATATTTCTTGTCGTGGAGAGCCTACGGCTAAAAATAGAAAATCGGGTTGAACGTTTACAGCAAACTCTATTACTTTATTTACTTCGGTTTCTTTATTTATAAAGCCCATAGGCGGGTTTATATGTTGAAGGTTCAACGTAGGGTATTTAGTACAAATAGCGTCAAATACATGCTGTTCTCCACCTACAATTAGTACTTTTTTATCGACCATATGTTGTTGGTCGAATAATAATTGCGTTAGTGTGCTTCCTGGTATTACTTCATCAATTATTTTATTTTTTTGTTTAAGTAGTTTTTGTAATATTCTACTGTCGCACAAACAAAGTGATGATCTGTTATAAATTGCTTTTAATTGAGAAGTTTCACCTTCAGTAACAATACGTGCGAGATGGTCAATATTAGGAGTAACAACAATATCGACTCCTGAAGATTCACTAAAACGTTTTACAGTATCTATTGCTGATTCCATACTTACGTTATGTAAATTAACCAAACGTGTTTCAATCATGTCCATTTCTAAGTTTCGCGTCCGTAATATTGGTGATCTAATATATAAATTTATCCTTGGATAGTAATGAGTATTATCTAAGGTAACATAACCGAATCATGTCGATATTACTGTCATGATCCGGTTGTTAATTTTATTTTCCGTAATTTTGGTTTAACCAGTTTTTGTAACTTCCATCCATAATTTTACGCCACCATTGTTCGTTATCCATATACCATTGTACGGTTTTACGAATGCCGGTTTCGAATGTTTCTTGTGGTTGGTAGCCTAATTCGTCAGTTATTTTAGATGCGTTGATCGCGTAGCGTCTGTCGTGCCCTGCTCTGTCGGTTACATAAGTAATTAGGTTTTTATGTGGTGCACCCTCTGGATGATGTTCGTCCATTAGTTCACATATTACGCCAACAATATCTATGTTTGCCCATTCGTTATTGCCACCAATGTTGTAGGTGTTGTCTATTTTTCCGTCGCGCAATATAAGGTCGATTCCGCGGTTATGATCGTCTACAAATAACCAGTCGCGAATTTGTTGTCCGTCGCCGTATATTGGTAGTGCTTTGCCGTCTAAACAATTGGCTATTACTAATGGAATAAGTTTTTCAGGGAATTGGAAAAATCCATAGTTGTTTGAACAGTTACTAATAGTAGTGTTTAAACCGTAAGTATGGTGATAACTACGTACTACGTGGTCTGACGATGCTTTACTTGCTGCATACGGTGAGTTTGGTAGGTATTGGTTTGATTCAGTAAACGCTGGAGCGTCTGGCGTTAATGTGCCGTATACTTCGTCGGTTGAAACATGATGGAAACGGTGATTTTCGATACCGTTATCAAGCCATACTTTTTTAGCTGCTTTAAGTAATGAATGCGTGCCTTCAATATTAGTTTTGAAGAAGGCATCAGGACCATGAATTGAGCGGTCTACGTGCGATTCTGCAGCGAAATGTACTAAAGTATCTACTTTATGCTCAGTTAATAGTTTTTCAATTAACGGGGTATCTAGTATGTCGCCGTGAATAAATTCTACATTGGTATTGTCGTTTAATGCGTCTAAATTAGCTCTATTACCTGCATAGGTTAATGCGTCTAACGCTAGTACTTTTGTGTTTGGGTATTGAGCCATCCAGTAATGTACGAAGTTAGAGCCAATAAAACCGGCTGCGCCAGTTACTAATAATACTTGTGGAGAATATGACATATTATTTCCATTTCTTTAATACGTGTTGTAAACCTAATTGCCAATTAGACGAGCTGATGTTTAGCGCCTGATGTATTTTTTCGCAATTAAGTGTTGAATTGTTTGGTCTTTTTGCTGGAGTAGGATATTCCGATGTTGGAATAGCCGATACTTGCGGTTTGCTGGTTATATTCTCGCTCTGTATTGCAGAATCGAATATAGCGTGTGCAAAGTCACTCCAATTTGTTTTTACGTCGCCTGAATAATGGTAAGTGCCAAATTCAGGTACGTTTGATGAACTGTTTTTGTCAGCTGCTTTACTTGCTAGTAACAAACATACATCGGCAATGTCTTTTGCCCATGTTGG
>Ga0209395_1006346_pt1 | contig 12841 bp, 16 predicted proteins | sample GOMGulsemesocosm_3_FD_184635 | JGI IMG/M metagenome (GOLD analysis project Ga0209395, IMG submission 184635) | Methane-oxidizing microbial communities from mesocosms in the Gulf of Mexico - GOM9D Gulf of Mexico (SPAdes) (version 2) | ecosystem: Environmental > Aquatic > Marine > Cold seeps... | reverse complement strand
CGATAAAGGGGCCGTAACGGTTATTAAATATTCAATCTGACCTCGTCTAAACTAATCCTAGCCACAATGCGGGATTTATTGCATGTGAAAGGTCGTTATGAGTCGAAGACGGCCGGCTGCTTTCAGCTAATAGCAGCCTGCCAGTTATCTCGTTATTCCGATAGCGATAGCCAGATCCAGGTGTTCCTCAAACAAACTGAAGCGGACACTCCCGTTCCAGAGTTATGCCGAGAAAATGGCATGAGCAGCACGCACTCAGGCTGGGACTTTGTGACATTAATTTGCAATAAAAAACACAGCCTGATATAACCTTGTCTCGTATATTTCTACTCAAAACAACATTTACATATGTTTATCCACTCAAAAGTAACTAGAAGGCTGGTTCCGAGCCCAATGGTTCTACATCTTTGGGGTTTTTGGGTTGGGGTATAAAAATTATTAGTATTTTCTAGTTAAGGATATTCAATACGCAAGGGATAGACCCTCCTTCTGTTTTGGGTCGCGTTTGGTATAACAACATTAAGCTCTGCACAAATTAATCGCATAGAATAAATGAAGGATGCTAAATGAAGTCTAATCGCAAAAATGAAACCGGCAAAACGCCACCGCGCTCGTCACGTATTTTCCATATGAAAAATCTTTGGTATTTCAATACCCGCGAAGGCGTCGATATTGGTCCTTTCCATTCCCGCGACGATGCCGCCACCAATCTGCAGGACTTTTTGCAATTTATCCAGCTGGCTAATAAAAAAACACTGGAAGCCTTTTCATCCGCACTAAGTAAAAAAGAAGAGCAATGCCTAATTAGCTAGGACCTGTTATGACCTTTTCCGGGAGGCAAGGACGCTTCTAGTCAGGAGTCTGCTATGGGTCGGAAGCGGTCGCTCAAGGATAAACAACAACGTAATCCCCTAACGCCTCCTATAGTGCCAAAAGTAGACGAACTCTAAGTACTGCTAAACAGTAGCGGGGCGTAAATTTTATTAGAGTAGATTTAGGGCTGCTTTCAATTTAGCAATTAACTGAATAACTTCAGTTTAATTACTTAACCTTTACTATAAGTCGTTTCCATAAAGACAAGGCTCTTTCTTTTTTTGAATTTTGAGTGCTTGTCTGCACCTGCTCCTGCTCCTGCTCCTGCTCCTGCTTCAAAATCAACTGAAGGCGTCGCTTGATTGCCAATGTCTCTTCCGAACTTTGGTTTGAGTTAGAGGCGCAGTGAGGGCATGTTGTCTGAACATTTGCACGGGTTGTCACGTAATTTTTACCGCAATCCAAACAGTTATCACTTATGTTCATTAATACAATCCATGTAAAGTTAATGGCTAAACGCTACAAAATATAGGTCGTGGCATAACCGTGTTTATACTTTTAATAACCACGTCTAAGAAAGGCCGGGATCATACAGTATTGAGTCAATGAGCCCAATTGTTCATCTTCTGAATACCTCGGTCTTCAGCATAATTATTTAGTTTTTGTCGTTCATGCTTCAAAGACTATTGCTGGAATGTCGTGGGGGCTTTAGCGGGTGCTGGTTATCGCCACTGTCTGTAATGTGCTATTAACGGACACTGAAACACTTTGGGCAGCGATGAAATGTTACTGACACAGAAAGCTTTACAGTCTTAATAGGAATTCAGGCGGTGGTCTATGGGGTCGCCTTAAAACTTCCGTAGGAATGACGCCAATACATCACGAGAACACCGGCAAGTACCAATATGGCTCCGGAAACCTGGCCAAAAGCGGACATTCTAGAAACCCAATAAATCACCCTTCTAAGCGGTCATTTAACCCCCCCCCAAGACTCCCCGAAACACAGGGAGATATGCCCATGGAGGTACACCTACGATTAGATTTGAATCAAAGACGACTTTCTTAAAAGCCGGTTAAATAGCGCACATATTCGCTTCTCTGTCCGCATGGTAATTAAGCAGCCTGTATCAAGCCAGTACCGCTTGTTTTTATCGGTATTGGCTTTTGCACATGAGAGCTAAACGGTTTTTAAATTGACTGCCTCAAAGGCATTGGAGTTATCATGAAAAACATTAAGACAGCACTGCTTTCAGCAGTTATTACCTGTGGGCTATCATTGGGCTCAGTGAACGTTGTTGCTGAATACGCTCAACCGGGGCCGGATGCAAAAAATGGCGTGCAGAATACGCGCTTGCATCATGTAGGTGATGCGTCCAAGCATAAGCCAGAGCACAAAAAAATCAATAAAGAGCACCTAAGCAAAGTAACTGAGCCTAAAGGTACGCGCTTGCATCATGTTGGTGATGCGTCTAATCACAAGCAAGAGTCAAGAAAAGTCGCTCAGAACTACATTGCTAAGCAGGACGTGTCAAATAACCGCCTACATCATGTGGGGGATGCGTCAGCCCACAAGCAGGCAATTAATTAAGATCATATAAATGAGGGGAGGGTGGCTTAGCGCGCCTTCCGCTCAAATACTGTAATTAGAAAACTGGGGCCCGTTGAGATCACAGTCGAAAGCAGACGCTGGTGCTATGTTCATAGCCCTAACCCTAACCTTGATGTACCATCCATTACTATAAAGTTACTTAAAACTGGTACAGAGAGCTGGTACAGAACGCAGGCTTGCGAGTGGTATAACCTGCTGATAATAAATGGTTTATGGGTTTTATTGCTAAATCCCTGCCCCTCCGCCATTTTATAAAAAGCCCAGCATTAGCTGGGCTTTTTTATGCCTGTAAGAATACACCCAGCTGCTGGGTGTTTTTCAGTATTTAAATTCTCGATTCACATGAGTTGCATCGATCGATTGAGCTGACAACTCATAACGAACATTGTAAGCATTGGCTATTTCTGTGTTTTATGCCGGACCTTCTGAGTAGTTAGTCCTGATTTTTCCCAAAAGTCGGCATGGCTTTATTGGGATCCGTATAGATTCCAATAATCTACAGATCAAATTCTCAGCTGAGCGAGCTCACTCTTCACCGCCGCCGTATTCCGCAAAACACTCGGCACCGGTCATTTCTTTAGTGTTGTTGGCAAAACAGTAGTAGCTTGGTTTTTCCTCAATAAAAACCTGACTATCAAAAACCAGTTTCGGCCCCTCATCGAACAAATCGACCGGCATGTAGTAGAGCTGGCTTTCTTTTAAACGATAAAACAGATGCGTGCCGCAGTTTTGACAAAAGCCGCGTTCAGCCCACGCGGACGAATCAAACACGGTGATGTTCTTTTCACCGACAAATGAAACCTTGGTACCGCAATCGGCTGCCATAAAAGGGCCTCCGCACCACTTTCGACAGGTGTTACAGTGGCAGGCACCGACTTTACAGCTCATGGTTTCTACAACGACCTGTACCGCACCACATAGGCAATGGCCTTTACCTTTTATACCTTCAGGCATGACTATCTCCCGGTTATCGGTTAAGTGTCAGCATAGCGTGTTGTTTTAATTTTCTACTCAAAAAACCGGTGGTGCAACACTGTTGGATTTTAGAAAATAATATCGATGATGCTCTTCCTATAATACTTACTAATTCCGGCTGCAACCCTTGCTGCTAGGTCTTATGCACACCCTGTAAAAAGCAATATCATTTTAATAACTAAATTGTATTAATTTTGCTATCGATGCCGTTGACAATTGTAAGCTGCTGAAAATAAAGGCTTTATTTTAAATGGTCAAAAAATACACAAATTGCATGAATGTCAGTTGTAGCACCTATTTACGTTACCTACTCAGGTATTACCCCCAAAGTTATCCACAGAATCTGTGGAAAACATTTGAAGCAATAACATTACCTTTTGATCTTCCTCTGACCGGTTAGCCTGGGATTCCATTGTTGAAATTAAAGCGCTCGTAAAAGGCAGGAAATCTTCAATCTGAGGTTTTAATTAGTAATACGGAATGCTAATTGACAGGCATCAAGTACACGTTAGTAGCGCTCTCTAGACTGGAGTCATTCTCATCCGTTTCCTATCAATTGACGTGATGATATATGGCGAATAACTGGAAAAATCCTTCTACCTGTCAGCGGGCTTGTTTGCGATTTTATTTCCCTATTGCGTCAGTTTTTTTGCGGCTATCGCAGGTACGGGTGGTTTTACGTTTGGAGTTTTCTTTGGGTTAATCTTCGCAGCAATCGTTGTTGTCGCCAGGTTATTGCTTGTCTTTTCTGTTCAAAAGGTTCATTTGTCTGTTAAAAGTTAAAAGGGAGGGGGGTTAAGCACAGGCCAGTTGGTTAAAAGCCAAAGGCCCTTTCAGTTGCTCTCCCGAGCCGGGCTGCCTACAAATTCCCTCATCTTTACGCCTTGCCGTTGATCATAGTCAAACTCTCACCTTGGTTTATGAATATAATCAGGTATTGATATTCACCTTCATCGTAAGCGTAAAAGAGAGTGTTATGACTCGCGAAGATAGAGCTTTTGTTTTAGCCCCCTTAATGATGCCGTTTGCATTCCTGACCTATGCTTATTTTGCCGATATCTCCGGGTTTAATTTTGACGACGGTTTGCTGGATTACCTTGGCGGGGTGCTGATGATTATTATCGGCGGCATGCCGGTGGTATATCTCTATGAATTCTTTATCGCCTATCGTTTCTATCGCCTGTTATTGAAGAAGAAGCGTGTGAATGTATTCTCATTATCCTTTGGCGGGGCGTTTATTGCCGACATTCCAATCTTAATGGTGATGCCTTTTGCAGGATATGACGGGGTTGCAACTGCGTTTGAGCTGTTTACCTTTGTTGGCTTTATGGTGGGCCTGACCTTTTGGTATCTACTGAATTTCAGCGGCTTCAAAAAGATTATGAAAAGCGGGCTCTGAGACGGTGGAGCACTTGGGCAAGGAGCAGCTTGAGGCCGCTTTACCTGAACTTCGCCTGTCGCCTAGAAACAATGGCGTCCTGAATCATATCGTGTGTCGGCCTGCGACCGGCCAGCGAGAAGTGTTGGTTGAGGGCGAGCTGGATCTAGCCGAAGGGTTGGTGGGCGATAATTGGTCAATGCGTGGCGCCAATACACCGGATGGCATGCCAGATCCTGAGATGCAGTTGAATATTATGAATTCCCGTGTGACGGCGTTGATTACGCAAGACCCGGATCACTGGAAGTTATGCGGTGATCAGCTTTATATTGATATGGATTTAAGTAGTAATAATCTGCCAGCGGGAACACGCCTTTCGATTGGTTCGACGATTGTTGAGGTCACACCTGTGCCGCACACGGGTTGTGAAAAATTTGTTATGCGTTTCGGTTTAGATGCAATGCGCTTTGTGAATTCCCCCGTCGGGAAGGAGCTTAATTTACGCGGCATCAATGCCAAAGTTGTGAAACCCGGCACGGTACGGGTGGGCGATATCGTCAGAAAGTTATAACCACTGACCAAGCTGTTAGACGTTTTTCCATTCTTCTCGGGTGTATGTTTGCAGCACCAGCGCATGTATCGGGTTGTTCATTTCCTGCTCCAGAATTTTGTAGATTTTCTGATGCCTGGCAACCGGACGCACATCGGTAAAAGCGCTGGAAACAATCACCACTTTAAAGTGACTGTCGGTTTTGCCGTGCAGATGACCCGCGTGTTCCGCACTTTGGTTGATAACCTCCAGAAACTCTGGATTGAGTTCTTCGCTCAGTTTGTTTTCTATGGTGCGTTGTACCGACATATTAGTGATCCTGTGTTGATCAGTTTGCCTGCCAAGCTGCTGGAGACGGCTGCAAAATTCGCCTTTCACGTAGAATTGATAATGGCTTATAGTAAATAAAGGCCACCCAAAAATTTATATCACACTCCGAACGTTTTTACTCTGCTTCAAAGCATTCTAATCCTAAATTTAAACGCTGTAATTCAGCTTGATAACAATTTGTGCCACTTTATGTCTAAAATGTAAGCGAGCAGTGGTTTGCTACACTGTGTGTTGAGGATATGGGGGCTTTCTTGACGTTATTTGTACTGCTTCTGATGGCTAATGGCGCACCGGTGGTCGCACGTATGATGCTGCGCGAGAGGCTTCTCATGCCTGTCGATTGTGGGCTGAATTTTATGGATGGTCGGCGATTGTTTGGTTCACGCAAGACCGTGCTTGGCTTGTTGTCCGCCGCTACTGCAACGACATTAGTGGCACTAATGCTTGACGTGTCCTGGCTGAGCGGACTGTTAATAGCTAGCGGCGCGATGATGGGTGACCTGTTATCCAGCTTTATTAAACGTCGCTTGGGGGTTGAGCCGCATGGCGTGATATTGGGTTTGGATCAGCTACCGGAAGCACTGCTACCGTTGTTATTAGTTAAGACGCAATTTGCGCTGAATGGCTGGGATATCGTGATGATTTTGGCGGGATTTTGTGTGACGGAGTGGTGTTTGTCGTACTTGATTGATCGTTTTGACTTACTGTCTACAAAATAGGCATACGTACGATTAGCCGCAGCGTAACCGGTGAACGGTGATCTCGGGGGAGCAGTTGAAGCGGGCATCGACAACTGATGTGCCAGAACCCGTTGAGGTGTAGCCCTGTAACTGATCGTAGCGCCAATTGCCGGAGCCCACATATCTAGGGCAGCGTGCATTCAGTGTGATAGGACGGCCACCGGGCAAGCAGATTTGACCGCCATGGGTGTGGCCGCAAAACATCAGGTCAAAATCGGCAAAGGCGCATTGCTGGTATATTTCCGGTGAGTGGGCCAGCAGAATAGATACGGCCTCTTCGGGGATGTCCTGCGCGGCTTTTTCGAAGTTATCGGTCCGAAAATAATGCGGGTCATCAATGCCGGCTAAATAAAGTGTTGCGCCGTGGTGTTCAATTTTGATGTTTTCATTTAATAGCAGCCGAATATTCAGCTGCTCCATCGCGGGCACCATCCGGATGCTGTCGTGGTTGCCCAAGACGGCATAAACGGGCCCCTTGAGGTGAGTTCTAACGCGATCGATTGCGCTTAGCACAGCATCAATGGGGCCATAGGTTTTGTTTCTGAAATCGCCGGTCCAGACGCAAATGTCGTAATCGACTTGACGCACCGCTTTGATCAACGCGTGTGGGGTATCTTCATGCATATCCAGATGCGAGTCAGAGAGATGCAGCAGGCGGAAGCCGTCAAATTCAGAGGGCAAGCCTGGTAGTGAAATGTCATTGTGAACGATTTTGATTACCCGGGCGTTGCGTTTGCCACGTTCGCTCAGCAGTGATAACCGCAGACAAGCTTTGATGAGGCCTGGCGCCGATGTCCAGTTTTCGATATGAAAAAAGGAGCGGCCCTGGCCAAATACTTTTGGCTCATTGGCCGTTTCAATGCCAAGACGCTGGCGAAAGTGGAAATGACCGATGCGCTCCTGCAACGTCAGCAGCTCGGGCGATAGCGCCACACACGCACAGGTGTTGTTTTTTGCGGGCGGGCAGGGTTCTGTTGTTTGCGACTGATGCATAACAGTCATACGCCATTACAAGGGTTATATCAGGGCTTAAAATGTCTGAAACCGTTCTCTGACTATACATCAAATCGACTCTTGCCGCCCTAACTCGAGGTCCGCGTGAGTGCAGTAAAATTGCCACTGGAGTCACCATGAAAATTCGCAGTAGACTAGCGAATCAAATATTTGCCAGGGCGTCGGTGATGTTTAAAGCAGTCATTGCAGTTGTTCTTATGGGGGCGCAGGGGATTGTTGTTCTGGAGCGGGATAGCGATATCGTCGCGCAGCTGAAAACCGCATTACCTTTCTTTGATACCGGTGTAACGATTGACTTTGATAGCCCGCTAACAGGGCTCTTCGAGTCGAAAATTGTCGAGCAATATAAGGCGTTGTCATTTGTTGAAAAGGGAGTGTTTGAGCGGCCTACCGAATGTATTGCTGTTTAAAAATCGTTCCGCAGCACTTGGTTTGGTGATCACCTGTAACCGATGGCATAAGACCCATAGTCGGAGTAGACAGATAGCCCTGCTTCGGCGGTACTTTTCTTTATGTTGCTGAACGTCCGAGTTTGGCACAGAGCAGACGTCCAGCACCATCCCAATCTACTCAATACGGCATCGTAGCTAATGGCAGCTCTCGATCCGAATCAGACATAGGTCAACATGTGTCAAATTCGCCTCATATTGCTGAAGACCGTGTATAATAAGTGTCGTTGAGAGGTACTCATCATCCATTAAAGAGGAGGTGACAGCCATGCCAAAGTTCATCGATACCCACCCCATGCAGCCGTTCTCGGCGGACGTCCTGAACGAGCTGCAGAATGCGCCACCCGACGAGTTCGGGGTCACGCACCACGATATCCTGTTCAGCGAGAAGGACAACAAGATTTATTGCGTGCTGGACGCACCGAACATCGAAGCAATCGAAAAGCATCATGCGAAGGCAGGTATTAAGTGTGACTGTATCCACGAAGTGCAGTCGACGCGCGGCTGACGGATAGCCCTTAGTATGGGGGCGCTAACAATTAACACTCTGCCCCTTTGGGATTCAACATTGTCCGTCTTCGGCACACAAGAGGTGCTCGGGAGTATCCTGCCGGCAAATCTGGCAAGGTACTAGTATTCTAGGCATAACATATGCGGGTACTCTACAAGCGCCACGCTTTGCTGGAGATATAGATTGCTTCTAGCTTTGAATGCGGATTAACGCAATAACTTTAACGCTGCCTGCTCTTTTTCTCGCGCATAGTCCAGTGCGGTTTTGCCTTCAACATTTATAAGCTCCTTGTCAATACCGGCATTCAATAACAGGCTGACAGTATCTTCCTGACCACCACCATAACGGGTAGCACAATGTAGTGCGGTCTCGCCTTCATCGTCTTGGGCGCTCACATTCGCGCCCTGAGCGATTAAATAGCGTAAGATTTCCAGTTGATTGCCAGCCGCAGCGTAGTTTAACGGATATGCGCCATCGGCATTTTTCTGGTTAACATCCACACCTTGGTTTACCAGCGCTTCAACTCGGGCTAAATCTCCATCATAGGCCGCATCGTGCAAGTTCGCTGGTCCATAGGAGCAGGCGGATAGGAATAAAAACAAAAAAACAACAAAGTATCGAAAGATCATAATACACCTCCCAACTGATGTTTTATTGTATAAGACTTATGTGCTTTGCTCTAGGTATGAAATTGCAAGCAATTAAGATCAGGGTTACATCCCTTGTAATTTATAACGCTTTTACACCGAGCCAGAACGTTCGTTGTTGGCACAAAGCCGGCTGTCAACGTTGGTCATCCCCATTCAATAAAAGTGTCCCATAAAGTTTGAGCTAATGTATATGAGCGCTAATGCTAGGTGCTTTCTAGGGCGCTGACTTAAAGGTGAGCAGCAGGGATGATTTGATCGCTGCGGGTCTTGAACATAATAATCCAACAGTTCTGCAAAATGATCCTATCCCTCTTTTCTCATTGCGCGTTACGCTGCTAAATCAGGCGTGTAGAGTTCTCTTGATTTATAGCGCGACACAGGAGGTAAACCCTATGATGGATATTATCGAAGATATGCCAAGTAACGTGGTTGCGGTGAGTGTACAGGGCCAGGTGACGGGTGATGATTATGATAAGGTGCTAACGCCGCTGGTGGTTGAAAAGCTGAAAGATAATGACAAGATTCGTATGCTTTACCATATGGGGCCGGCATTCACAGGTTTTACGGCGGCAGCTCTGTGGGATGATGCTAAATTGGGTGTCAGTCATATCACAGCCTTTGAAAAGGTGGCTGTGATCAGCGATGTAAATTGGGTGGCCAATGCTGCGAAGATTTTTGGTGTCTTTGTGCCCTGTCCCGTCAAGATCTATGCAAATAAGGATATGGATAAAGCGAAGCTCTGGGTAAGTGTGGTTGATTAAACGAACGACTACTTTTCAACTATGATATGTGTTGTTAAAGAGTTCTGTAAAAAATCAGAATACAGCAGTTTAATTAATATAAATTTAGCGAGGAAAATGTGAGATGAGTACAGGAACAGTAAAGTGGTTCAATGCAGACAAAGGTTTCGGTTTCATCACTCCAGACGATGGAGGGAAAGATTTGTTCGTACACCATTCTGAAATCCAGAGCGGGGGCGGCTATGCAACGCTCAATGACGGACAGAAAGTAGAATACGAAGTCGGACAAGGCCAGAAGGGGCCGTGTGCAAACAAGGTTGTGCCTATCTGATTGTATTACTCAGATTAACGTGCTTAAGCAGTAGGGCATAACAATAACAGTTAGGCGGCGCTATAAAGCGCGCGCCTGCTGTTGGCGTTGAGTGACTGTTATTGGCACAGAGCGAACTTTCAGTGCCACTTCAATCTATTCAATGTGGCATCGCAGCTAATGACTGTTTTCGACTGTCAGTTGAACCCACCACCCTTAAGAGACGTTCGGGTAATTGGAATATGCCTTCTCCATAGCAGCCGTTCACTCGCAGAATATGTCAGAGCACCATCACAACCTAACCTTTTCGATTGATGATGAAAGACAGGCTATGCTGCGAAACAGGCGGCAGGGTTGTGCTTGGCCTGTAGGTAGATCGGAGCGAATGACTACTGCTCAAGTGATGAAAGGATGCTGAAGCAGCGATGTTAAAGTTGAGGTTTAGAGGCCAATATCACAGAGAATTTGGCAGATCAGGGGCGTTGGCTTTCTGGAAAAGGCCTTTTATTCTTCTTATACTTATCAGATAGCGAATTTTAATTCGGGATGCTTTCAGAAGATGTTGATGAGGTACGTAAAATGTGCGGGATAGTGGGTATTGTTGCCAAAGACCATGTGAATCAGACGTTGTTTGACAGCATGACCGTTTTACAACACCGTGGCCAGGATGCTGCGGGCATGGTGACCTGTCAGGGCGAGCGGTTCCATCTGCGCAAAGATAACGGGCTTGTCAGCGAAGTGTTTAGAACCCGGCATATGCGTCGCCTGGTGGGCAATATGGGCATAGGTCATGTGCGTTATCCGACGGCAGGCAGTTCCAGCGCGGCAGAGGCTCAGCCATTTTATGTTAACTCTCCGTACGGTATTGCGCTGGCCCACAATGGCAACCTGACTAACGCCAAAGAACTGGCTGAGGATATCTTCAAAACCGATTTGCGGCATATCAACACGAACTCGGATTCAGAAGTACTGCTCAACGTCTTTGCTCATGAACTGCAGTGCCTCAGAAAACTACAGCCCAGCGCCGGCGATATTTTTACGGCGGTGACCCAGGTTCATAAACGCTGCCGTGGCGGCTATGCGGTGGTGGGTATGATCACCGGCTATGGGATTATGGCCTTCCGTGACCCCAACGGTATTCGTCCGGTTGTTTATGGCAAGCGGGAAACTGAACAGGGCACTGAATACATGGTGGCTTCAGAGAGCGTGGCGCTTGATATCAGTGGCTTCACGCGGGTGCGGGATCTTGCCCCCGGAGAAGCGATTTACATCACCCAGGACGGGGAGGTGTTTACCCGCCAGTGCGCGGAAGGCACCGCATTACACCCCTGCCTGTTTGAATTTGTATATCTCGCGCGCCCCGATTCCATCATCGATGGTATTTCGGTCTATAAAGCACGACTGATGCAGGGCCAGCTGCTGGCCAATAAGATACTGCGTGAATGGCCGGACCATGATATCGATGTCGTTATTCCTATTCCCGAAACCAGCCGTACAGCGGCGATGGAAATGGCCAATGCACTGGGGGTCAAATTCAGGGAAGGTTTTATCAAGAACCGTTATATCGGTCGGACTTTTATTATGCCGGGTCAGCAACTGCGGGAAAAAACGGTGCGCCGTAAGCTTAACCCCATCGAGTTGGAATTTAAGGGTAAGAATGTGTTGCTGATGGACGACTCTATCGTCCGCGGTACAACCTCAAAACAAATCATAGAAATGGCACGGGAGAAGGGCGCAAAAAACGTTTATTTCGCCTCTGCTGCGCCGGCGGTTCGTTACCCCAACGTCTACGGTATCGATATGCCCTCTGTCAGCGAGCTGATCGCTCACGGCCGCAGCGATGAAGAAGTAGGAGCGCTGATCGGTGCCGATCGGATCATCTATCAGGATCTTGCTGACCTGGTAGCCTCAACTCAGGGCGGCGATTCCACTATCGAACAGTTTGACTGCTCGGTGTTTGACGGCAAATACGTGACCGGTGATGTGGATGAAAACTATCTGAACTCCATTGCTGCCGCCCGAAATGATGCCGCCAGGCAGGACAACGAAAAGGATGAAAGCAACGAAACTAATAATATGCACCATCAGCTTTAGGGACTTACAGCACAAAGGCGTCCGAATCTAAGTTTCGAGACGGCCTGGATTCTGACCTGACCGGGGTTGAATTCAACACCCTCGCGCTACGTGCCAGCCATCGCCGAAGGGCAGAATCCGACCCATAACGACCACTCGCTGGGTATTCTGATTTCTCACAGCAGGGTTAGTTTTTCTGGGTGGTGTAATTATTCCTGCGGATGATAATCGCGATGGCGCGGGCCAGACGGGTTTTGATTTTACACACTTCAAAAATCGTAATGAAATAGGTATTGATGCATTAATAAACCCAAAAATAATTTGGAGAAAACCACGTTGGGGCCTGTCTTACTTATAAGTGTTACCTGAAACTCAAAGTGGCAATTATGAGTTATGTTTCAATAAAGAGGGCATGGTCATGATCGAATGTTTAATTAAGTACTATTTCAGTTCAGATGACAGGGTGATCCGCTTCGAAAGAACTGCAAAGTTTCCGTCCTTACCATTTATTGGCTCACATCTATCCTTAAGAGCTGACCATCTTCACGTTGGAGATGTTATTTTCTGCGAACAAGAGCCTCCTATTTTGGTGATCACTACCAAAAAATTTGCAGACTCGGAAGCGCAAAACATCATTGAGGATATGAGAGTGTCTGGATGGGACGTAGCGCACGATTCCACTATTGGAAGCAAAAAAAC
>Ga0209395_1006344_pt1 | contig 12845 bp, 5 predicted proteins | sample GOMGulsemesocosm_3_FD_184635 | JGI IMG/M metagenome (GOLD analysis project Ga0209395, IMG submission 184635) | Methane-oxidizing microbial communities from mesocosms in the Gulf of Mexico - GOM9D Gulf of Mexico (SPAdes) (version 2) | ecosystem: Environmental > Aquatic > Marine > Cold seeps... | reverse complement strand
CCGTATTGATGTACCTGTATCAGCCTTGTTTATGGACTCAGAAAAACGTTTGTGGATAGGTAGTCGAGGCAACGGATTATACCAACTAGAAGAGAATAGGATCATGCATGTTGCTGTAAGCGAGAACATTAAAAATATCAGGAGTCTTCAAGAGTTGTCTTCAGGGAATTTGTTAATTGGAACTTTTAGTAATGGGGTGAGTTCTATGGATATTTTGAATAAAAAGCTGCAGCATAAACTAGGGGTGAATCAAGCCTTAAAAACGAAGTTCCCTATTACTTCTATTATTAAAAATCACAATGCCCAACTGTGGATTGCTTCAGAGAAGGTGCTTAAAATTGATAAATTAGAAGAGAATGCGTCTCTAAATTCTTTTGCAATAATAGATGAGAAAAAGATAGAAGTAATGTCAATGCATGCAGTATCTAAAGATGTTATTCTTTGCGGTAGTAGGCATGGTTTGTACATCTATTTAAAAGGAAAGATTACATTAATATCAAGTGAACCTAAATTTATTGTCTCCATATTGAAATATAAGAAGGATAAATATTGGTTAGCCACAGACAACGGAATTTGTTTAGTAGATATAGGTACCAGTCAAACTAATTTTTTTGGATTGAAAGAAAACTTAAATGATGTGAATGTGAAATCGCTCATATCAGACAATTCAAATAATTTATGGCTAGGCACGCCAGAAGGGATCTCAAAATTTAATATTACAACTAAAAAATTTACAAATTATACTTATAGGGATGGTTTTTTAGATAATTCTTTTTCTCGAACGGTTGCCTTAAAAAGTGAAGATGGTACCATGTACTTTGGTGGTTTCAATGGACTGTTGACATTCCACCCTGACAGTATTCGGGCACAAACTAAAATCAATAAAGTTCTGTTTACAAAAATATTGATTAATTATAAAGAGAAAAGCGATAAAAAAAATCTGCTATTTGAGGAATACTTAGCCGATGTTTCCCAAATTAAACTTCAAAGCCATCAAAAAATATTTACTATTAATTATTCCTCCTTTCATTTTAAGCAACCTGAAAAAATAACCTTTTCTTATATATTAGAAGGATTTGATAAACAGTGGAAAAGCACATCAGATAGGAGTCTAACCTTTATGAATCTTAAGCCAGGGGAATATACCTTGAAAATTAAGGCCTCAAGCCTTTCAGGTGAGTGGGCTAGTAATTATTCCAGTCTTAAAATAATTGTACTTCCAGCTTGGTGGCAAACCTACTGGTTTTATAGTTTGGTTTTTCTGTTAACTGCTGTTATTATTTACCTTATAAATAAAGTAATTTTTGAACGGCAAGAACTCAAGAGAAAGTTTGAGTATGAAAAGGATATCCTTGAGAAACAAAAAGATTTAGATGAACAACAATTGCATTTTTTCACCAATTTGTCCCATGAAATAAGAACACCATTAACATTGATACTGGGGCCAATTGAAGATATTTTAAAAAGAGAAGGTGCTGATAAAGTTTATAATTTAAATTTGATTCAAAAAAATGCATTGAGAATTAAAAAGTTAATTAATAGAGGTATTGATTTTAGAAAAATCCAATTTAAAGAGCCTGAATTACAAGCTGTGAAAATAAATATGGTCCCTTTCCTAAGAGAATTAATGCAGGACTTTAATAATATTGGAAATAGTAAGGGCTTAGTACTTTTATTTGATGGCGACGGAGATGAATTATTAATGTGGGTTGATATTTATATGATGGAAACTATTTTTTATAACCTTATTTCTAATGCCATAAAATATAGTTCGGCTGAAGGAAAAATAATACTAAAAATTAGACGAGATAACAAGTTTGTTTACATAACTGTTCAGGATTTTGGAAGCGGAATAGTATCAGGGGATCAAGATTCAATTTTTGAAACTTTTTATCAAACGAAGGAGCATGTGGAAGGAAGTGGAATAGGACTGGCATTGGTGAAAAGTTTTGTGGAAGTTCATAAAGGATCTATTAGGGTACAGAGCGAGCTAGGAAAAGGAAGTTGTTTTGAAGTGAAATTGTTATTGGGAGATAAACATATTAATAAAGAGAATATAATAAGGGGAGATTCATATAAAACTATAGATGTTAATTCTAGTGTAGATACAGTTTCAGAGCTTCAGAATAATGATATTAAGAAACAAGGTGTAGATAAAGTGAGTGTCATTAAAAAAACGATACTTCTGGTTGAGGACCAAATAGAGTTATTGCAATATTTGGAAGTAAATTTGCATAATACTTATGTTATATTAAAGGCTCAAAATGGTTTGGAGGCCATGGAAATTATAAATAAGTGTAAAATCGACTTGGTTATTTCAGATGTTATGATGCCTCAAATGAATGGATTAGAATTGTGCAGGATCTTAAAAGAGGATAAACAAACAAATAGTATACCTTTTATTTTGTTAACAGCAAAAACATTGACTGCAGATAAAATTGAAGGCTATGAAACGGGAGCTGATGCTTATATTGAGAAACCATTTCAGTTTGATTTATTAAAAGCAATTGTTCAAAATCTATTTGAAAGTAGCGAAAGACAGCACCATAAACTTTTAAAATATTTAGGGCTAGAACATAAAGTTGTGGATATAAATAGTGCGGATGACGCGTTTTACAGTCGTGTAATTAGTATCCTGGAGAAGCATATTGACAATCCTAAATTTGATATCCCTTTATTTATGAAGGAAATAGGTATGAGTAAATCTGTGGTTTATAGAAGAATGAGCGTAATTACGGATATTAGTATCAACGACCTAATGCATGCAATAAGACTGAATAAATCGTGTAATTTACTCCTTCATACAAATAAAACAGTGTTAGAAATTGCGACCATGGTAGGGTTTAGTAATGCACCTTATTTTAGTACTAGTTTTAAAAAGAAATATTCGAAAACTCCTTCTAACTTTAGAAAGGAACATTTGAATAAAATCTCTGTATAGTTATATTATAAGGGAGGTTTATCCCATGAACATGTCCTGGTTTTAGTGAGGTTATACGTTTTTTTGCATAATCAAAGGAAACATTTAGTGCTAGAGAGTTATTTTTTTGAAAATTGAGATGAAATTATGCAAGGATACCGATTAAATCTATTGGTTTTCTGTTTGTTTTCAAAGAAAAAATTACCAGGAAATTGTATCGAAATATATAAAAGGCAGTGTTTTGTCTTTGAAAAAATAGTGACTAGAACTACTATGTATTCGGAGCTTCTTTATACAAATGATTGTTATTCCATTTAACATAAACAATTTCCTTGCTGTTGATAGGTCATGCGGTAAGGTGATTTATTAAAGAATGAAAGTGTTAGATGGAAGAAGTACGTCAAGTTTTAAAAGTGCTGATGGAAGAGCGCTTTGCTGCAACTATGAATTTATTATTTTCAGGATTTCATTGTTTTCTGTTTTATATAATCTCAAATTTCCAATATCCCCATGTCCTTTTGATTTTAAACCGGCATGTCATATTCTGTGTTTTTTTGTTCTTTATGCGGGACAATTTTAAAGATATCAAGGACAATTCTATAAAATACTTATTAGACACTATTCTATAGTATTCAGGGAAGATTGTGAACTTGTTTTTAGGGCTTTGGGACTAAATTCGATACTTAACTATTTATTAACCAAATTAACTTAAATCAAACAATGAGTAAACGTATTATTAAAACGTTTTTTGTGTTATTGTTGGGAGTAATCACTTCGATGCAAGCACAAGAAAAACAGATTAAAGGAACTATATTAGATGAAATAGGGACTCCTTTACCGGGCGCATCAGTTACTATTAAAGGAACATCAAAAGGAGATTCTACTGATTTTGATGGAAATTTTACTGTGACTGCAAAAAGTACAGATATTCTTGTAATGACTTTTATGGGCTATATAACTCAGGAAGTTAAAGTTGGAAATCAAAGCACTATCAACGTTATTTTAAAGGCCGATATTGCCGCCTTGGATGAGGTGATCATAGTTGGTTTTGGAACACAGAAAAAAGCAAATGTAACTGGAGCTGTTACCAGTGTGAACTTAGATGATGTATTGGGAGATCGGCCTATTACGAATTCAGCAGTCTCTCTCCAAGGGGTTATTCCAGGATTACAAGTTGTAGCTAATTCAGGTGAACCAGGTTCGGAAGGAGTAGGAATTAATATTCGAGGATTCACTTCTATTAATGGAGGTTCGCCGTTAATTTTGGTAGATAACGTTCCTGTGAGTATGAGTGATATCAATCCAAAGGACATTAAAACAGTTACAGTGCTTAAAGATGCCGCTGCTTCTTCAATTTATGGTGCAAGAGCTGCTTTTGGTGTGATTTTAATTACCACTAAAAAACCGGAAATAGGTAAGTCAACTTTTAATTATTCCGTAGTTTCTTCGTTTTCTAGACCTACAGAAACACCAATAGCTGCATCACCCTTGGAATTTGTAACCGCGTTGAACGACTGGGGAAGAGATAGTTTTTGGTCTCGAGGGCAAGATACTGCTGTATGGAAGGATCTATTAGAGCAATATGAATCAAATCCTGCTGCTTATCCAGAAGGGAAAGTAGAAGTAGCTGGTATTGTATATGACTTAAAAGAGAACGACCATATAGGGAATCTTTTTAATGATGTTGGTTTTACTCAAATTCATAATGTAAGTTATGCAGGTGGGACAGAAAAAACTTCTTACCGTGTTTCTATGGGCTATAGTAGCGAAGATGGGATTATGGTAACAAACAGAGATGCTTTCAAAAGGTATAATGTGAGTAGTTTTGTGAAAACTGAACTTGTTAAGAATTTAACGGCGTCAATTAATACAAATTACAGAAATTCAAATAAAAGTAACCCAAGAGCAGATTACGGTGGTAGTATAAAAGCTCCTTCGTTTCTCAGTACAGGAATCTTTGAAACTTTTGATGGAGCATTGATTCCATATGATGATGTTGTAAATGTATTAAAAGAAAATGTGCCTGGTCAAGATGACAACAGGAACTTGAGGTTGTTTGGTAAATTGGAATACAAGCCTCTAAAAGATTTGACGGTAGTAGGTGAATATACATATGAAACGAAGGATCGTGAAATTGTAAATGTAAATATATCCCCTGTTTTTATTAGTCAATCAACACTCGATATATTAGGTGGCGATAATGATGCTACCTCTTACCGTAATACTCGAAGAAATTCCGTGTATAAAGGAATTAATTTATATGCGAAATATGAAAAATCTATTAAGGATGCGCATAATTTCGCTTTATTGGCAGGGTATAATTCAGAAGAACAAGACGGTTCTTCTCTAACAATATATAGGCCTAATTTAATTAGTACAGGTTTGCCATCAATACCTGGGGCTACAGGTGTGATAGATGGTGGGCAAAGTTTTTATCAATGGGCTGTTTCTGGTGTTTTTGGAAGACTTAACTACAATTACAAGGAAAAATATTTCCTTGAAATTAATGGTAGGTATGATGGTTCTTCAAGATTTGCAAGTGAAGATAGGTTTGGGTTTTTTCCTTCGTTCTCGGCAGGTTGGAATATTACCAAAGAATCGTTTATGGAATCTCAAAAAATATTTTCTAATTTAAAGTTTAGAGGGTCGTGGGGAGAAGTTGGAAATCAAATAGTGAAGTTTGGAAATGGAGCACAGAATTATTATCCATCAATTCTAGGTGTTGAAACCTATGATGCTAATTGGTTAAGCGACGGAGGAACCCGTTACCTTACTTTGGCAGATCCAGGATTATTGAGTGATGGGTTTACATGGGAAACAATACGTACTACAAATTTCGGGTTGGATATGGCCGTGTTAAATAATAGATTGTCCCTAGCCTTAGATATATACAAAAGAGAAACCTTAGATATGATTATTTCTGGAGCAGAACTTCCAGCAGTATTAGGTACGTCGGCTCCAGTTGCGAATGCTGCGGATTTAGAATCTACTGGTTGGGAATTGGATATGTCATGGCGTGACAATATAGGAAAAGATTTTTCATACCAGATTGGTGTTAATTTGTATGACAATCAAGCCAAGATTACAAAGTTTGATAATGAAGAAGGACTGTTAAGTCAGTATTACGTTGGTAGAAAAATAGGCGAAATATGGGGTTACGAAACGGATGGATATTATACGGAGGCTGACTTTGAACCAGGATCTTTAAGTGAAGGTTTAACAGGCGGTACCTTGTTGGAAGGAATCCCTTCTCTAATAAATAGGTCTCCGAATCCAGGAGATATTAAATATAAAGATCTTGATGGTGATGGTTCTATTAATAATGGTAACAACACCTTGTATGCTGAGTTTGATGAAAATGGTGACTTTATTGCTAGAACAGGGCCTGGAGATAGAAAAATAATTGGTAATTCTAATAGAAGATATCAATATGGAATGTATTTAAGAGGGGCCTATAAAAACTTTGACTTTTCAGTGCATGTTAATGGTGTAGGGAAAAGAGATCTTGTACTTAATAGCGATACCTTTTGGGCGTTTAGAGGACAATTTGATAATATATTCAAACATCAATTAGATTATTGGACACCAGCTAATACAGACGCTTATTATCCTAGAAATTATGGATCTGACAACTCTAACTATGGGGGGAGTAGAAATACACAAACAAAATACCTTCAGGATGGTAGTTATTTGAATATTAAAAACATATCTATTGGATATACGTTACCTAAAGAGAAACTGGAAAAGTTGTCTGTGAATAACCTTAGGATATTCTTCTCTGGAGAGAACTTATCTAATTTTGATGATTTACCAAGTGGATTACATCCGGAATTTGCTAACAAAGGAAGAGGTGCAGCATATCCTTATCAAAGAAAATTCTCCGTAGGTATTAACTTGAGTTTGTAAAAAATAAAATATTTAAAAATGAAAAATATATATAAACATATAATTCTTTTACTATTCACTGTACTTGTTACAATTGGGTGTGAAGATGATTTGGATAGATTTCCGTTAGATCAATTAACCGTTCCTACTACTTTTACAACCTATCAAAATGTGCAAACATATGCATGGTCGTTTTATTCAGTTTTTGGAACCTATCAAAACGGAAGGAGTGATAAAGGTGAGCATGCAGCTGATTTAATGATGGACGGAAGGCATAGAACAGGGAATCCATGGTTATGGGAAAGAATTACGGTTCCTACCAACAGTGGTAATTGGACCAATGCTTATAGAAATATTAGAAAGGTAAATATTATGCTTGATAATATTGATAATTCTGAAATGTCAGAAAAAGAAATTAATCATTGGCGTAGTGTCGGTTATTTCTTTAGATCATATGCCTATTTTGGATTGTTACAAAAGTATGGAGGTGTGCCTTGGGTTGAGAAGGCGATAGGTGATTCTGATACAGATGTTCTATACGCTCCTAGGGAAAGTAGAGATGTTATTGCTCAAAATATATTGGATAATTTAAGATATGCGGAAGATAATATTAACGAAAACGGAGAAGGTGAAGGTATTAACTCTATCGGTGTTAACGCTGTACGTGCGTTGATTTCTCGATTCGGATTGTTTGAGGGGACTTGGAGAAAGTACCATGCTTTAGGAGGTGAATCACAATATCTTACGGCTTGTGTTGATGCTTCTGAAAAGCTTATGGGGGATATTCAGTCCTTACACTATAATTACGATGAATTATATAACTCCACAAATTTAAAAGGAGTTACTGGAATTATATTGTATAAAGAGTATTTATTGGGACAGATTACCCATCCTTTAAATCAATGGGCTAGAAGTTCTGAGTCTTCCTTCTGGGATTACACTAAAAAAGCGGCTGATATGTTCCTTTTATCAGATGGTACTCCGGTTAGTGCTGATGCTGATTTTGTAAATAGAGAAAAAGATCCGTATAGTGAATTTAGAAACAGAGACCGTAGAATGTATTATTGCATTACACCTCCTCATCAGGTTGTTGGCCGTGTAGGTGGAGACGCTAAGGCATGGGAGTATACAGGAGATCCTAAACATAGAGAATATATGGATATAATGGAAACCATAACAGACGCCGATCATAAAATGCTTCCAGACATTAACTGGGGGGGATTGGTGCAACCAATATCTCCCAATTTCAAAGCGGCAGGTTCTCAACCCTTTTTAGACTGGGATCCAGGATATAATACTACAAGTACAGGCTATAAAAACTTTAAATATTTCAGCAGATTACATATTGCTCAAGCTTGGGTAGATGAAAATGATGAACCTGTATTCAGAATAGGAGAGGTGTTGTTAAATTATGCAGAAGCAAAATTTGAATTAGATGATTTTGATCAATCAATAGCAGATGCAACAATAGGGAAACTTAGAACTCGAGTAGGGATGCCTAATATTAATTTAAGTGCTGTTACCGGGGCTTTTGATCCGGAAAGAGATCCTTCTGTAGATCCTGTTTTATGGGAAATAAGAAGAGAAAGAGCCGTAGAGTTTATGGCGGATGGATTTAGATTCGATGACCTTAGAAGATGGAAAAAAATGGACTACGCTGTAAAAGAAAAGCTAGGACGTTATATTGTAGCTTCAGAATTTAACAATAAGTTACAGGTGCAAGGTGGTGCGTCTGAAGGATATATTTCGGTGAAAGAAGAAGGTGCTTTACCTCCTGCTTTTCCAGCTCATTATTACCTGTATCCTATTCCTTCTAATCAAATTGTACTAAATCCTCAATTGGAACAGAATCCAAATTGGTAATTAGTAACTTTTATATAAATGCAGCCGTTGAGAAAGTAATTTCTCAATGGCTTCTTTTATAAAAAAAGAGTCATATATAGTAATTTAACCTTCTATCAATAAAAAAAAATATGTTTATAACTTGCTTGAAGTCATTGGTCGTATAGTTTTTAAAATATAGATTCATTATGTTACCTTAGTCCTTTAATTATATTTATAAAAAAAAACGTTAATGTGATCATTCTAATGCAGTTAATGTTAAATGCAATTGCTGCTTTATTGATGCTATGTTTACATTTTCTATCCGAGTTTTAAAAACCTAATATTTCATGAAAATTACACTACAATTACTTTTAATGTCAGTCCTCTTTTTTTCCTGTACCAATTCCAAGGTACTGAAAATGGATGTAAATAGCACTCAATTAGTGCTTGCTACCGACAGTAAAGAAACCATTATAGCCAAAGCGGCTCATACAGTTCCAACGGCGAACCAATACAGTGCTTTAAAAAATGAGTTTATCGCTTTTATTCACTTTGGACCCAATACATTTACACGTATGGAATGGGGGAATGGGATGGAAGATCCAACAATTTTTGCTTTAGAGAATCTAGATACAGACCAATGGTGTAAAGCCATGAAAGCTGCAGGGATGAAAATGGTAGTGTTTACTGCCAAGCATCACGATGGTTTTACTTTGTGGCAATCACGCTATACAAAACAAGGGTTGATGTCTTCTCCTTTTAGAAAAGGGAAAGGAGATATCATGAAAGACCTATCGGAATCTTGTCAAAAATATGGATTGAAATTAGGGGTGTATCTATCGCCTGCAGATTTGTATCACATAGAACATAAAGATGGCTTATATGGGAATTTAAGTAAACATACAGAAAGAACCATTCCGAGACCAGTAGCAGGGCGTCCATTTAAAAATAAAACCACATTTACGTTTAAAGTAGATGATTATAACGAGTACTTTTTAAATCAACTATTTGAATTGTTGACAGAGTATGGTCCCATACATGAAGTTTGGTTTGACGGTGCACATCCAAAAAGAAAAGGGGATCAAAAATACAATTATATGGCATGGAAGGAACTGATTTCTACCCTAGCTCCAGAAGCCGTGATTTTTGGAAAACAAGACATTAGATGGTGTGGGAATGAATCAGGGAAAACAAGAGCCACGGAATGGAATATCATTCCTTATCAAGAGGATCCTAACCTAATGAATCGTTTTGGAGATCTTATGGCGGAGTCTATTGGAAGTCGTGAGCAATTGTACGAGGCTAAATTCCTTCATTATCAATTTGCAGAAACAAATACTTCTATCCGTGAAGGATGGTTTTATAGGGATGATACCCAACAAAAAGTACGAAGTGCAGACGATGTTTTTGATATTTATGAGCGCTCTGTAGGAGGGAATTCTGTGTTTTTATTGAATATTCCACCAAACAGAGACGGAAAATTTTCGGACGAGGATGTTGCCGTATTGGCTGAGGTAGGAAAACGAATCAAAGAAACCTACGAAACAGATCTTTTTGAGGGTGCTAAGGGACCCAAAAACGTGTTGGATCAGGATGCTGAAAGTGTTGAACTAATGAAAGAAGGAGTTACGGAACTATTCATCACAACACCTACTAAAATTACCATCAATCGTTTGGCAATACAAGAAGCAATCAGCACTCATAGTGAACGTATCGAAGCACATGTTGTAGATGCTTGGGTTGATAATGCATGGAAAGAAATTGTACGAGGGACCAATGTAGGCTATAAGGAGATTTTAAGATTTCCTGCAGTGACGGCTGATAAATTTAGAATCAGCGTGACAAAAGCACGTTTAGAGTCTGCCATTGCCAAGATATCTGCACATTATTACGATACAAGACCACCTCAATTGGCCATCACAAGAAACAGAGAAGGAATACTTAATATTCAGGCAAAAAAACATGATTTTGGATGGAAACCTCATGGTGAGGATGTGCAAGGGAATCTACATGCAGACTACGAAATAAGATATACGCTTGACGGGACTGATCCTACAGAGGAATCGGAGTTGTTCCAAGAAGGAATACAGGTAGCATCGAAAGAAGTAAAGGCGGTGGCTGTTGAAAAGGGGCGCTTAGGGAGTATAGCTTCCACAAATTTTGGACTGATTAAAAACGGTTGGAAAGTATTGGCTGTGGATAGCGAAAACACAAAACATACACAGCGTTTTGCAATTGATGCCGATCCTAGTACTTACTGGAGAAGTAGTGCCGCAGTTGGACCACATTTTATAACGATTGATTTAGGGAAAATACAAGCCCTTAAAGGGTTTTCATATACACCTCAAACAGAAAATTCGGAAGGTATGATGGAACAAGGTAAGATCTACACAAGTACTGATGGACAGGAGTGGAAATTGGCAACGAATTTTGAATTTGGTAATTTAATCAATGATCCTGTAAAGAGAAAACATGATTTTAAATCGACCGTACATACGAGGTATATTAAAATTGAAGCAACAAGCATTGCTGGAGGAAAGAAAACCGCTGCCATTGCGGAATTAGGGTTTTATGTAGAATAGGAAATAGGTGTAGCTAGCACCACATTCATATAATTTAAATAAGATTTAAAAACACGTTAATTGTCTTCGGATAGCGAACGTGTTTTTTTTTGTTGTAAGGAACCAACTCATACACGATATATCTATAAATTACTGCGTATACCAACATGGTAGCGCGGATTTGAAATCCGTTCCCATAGAGGAAATACGTTGGCTGTTTGTATTGTTTAGAGTGGGGTGTTGTGGATGAGGATGCGCAGGTATTTTAAATCTGTGCGATTGGGTATCTGTTCAATAAATTCAGTTTTTGGAAATCAATTTTAAGACTGAGTCGCTTGTTTTCCTAGCCATATCCTAATTTCTTTTCGTAAGGAAACTTCAGGTTTTGCTAAGGGGATCCTATGACCAAATTGCTTACTTCTATTAAATTTTGAAAAGGTGATTTTATGCTTTTTCCAAACTTCGGGATACAATTCTAAGAACTTATTAAAAAAACGTTGTTCATTAACTGTTCCTTCTATTTTAGAAAGTACTTCTTTAAATTTTTGCTCTTGTTCTATAATCATGTTGTTATTGTTCAGTAATAAATATAACTATTGCTAGTTTTATGGTGGCTACCGTTTGGCTATGCGATTGCGGTATTTAAAAAAGGCAATGACCTTCGTTAAAGTACAAGCAATGCTATTGTTTGTTTAGTGTTCGTCTAGAAAAACAAATTCAAATCACGAACACCTTTGTTTAAAATAATAGAAAGGTGCGTAAATCGCTAGCTTTTATTTTCGACAAAGATAAAAGAACGCTTGGAATTAAACAAGAACCGTATTGGTTTAGGTCTTGTTAGTTGGTGGTGCGGATTTGAAATCCGTGCCCAGAAAGAGGTTACACAAAAAAGCTCACATAAAGATTAAGAATTATATCTTACAAAATAAATACGTGAACAAGATCGCGCGGATTTAAATTTGTTAGAGATGAAACTAATAAAGTAACTCAAATGAATATATTCCAGAATGCAAATAAAATGGAAGCAATAAAAATATAACTATGCAATACCGTATATAATTTATTGCTTGTACTGACGAAAATAGTAACAGCTTTCTATTCGGTTTTTATTTGTTAAATTAGTTGTTTAAACAGGGGTAAGTTTTATGAAAAAAAAGCCTTGTATGCATTTGGAACAAAAAAATATGATTATGAAAAGAACAGTGTTTTTAGTATTAACATTATTGACTCTTACTTTAACAAGTTGTGATAGAAATGATTCTCAAACGAATAATGATATTATTGGAGAATGGAATTGGCTAGGAACGGATGGAGGAATTGCTTTCCATATTCATGATTCTCCGGCATCTACTGAAAAAGTAATAATAATTACTTTGAATAATGATTATTCTTATTCAGTTATAGAAAATGATATTCTTATCTCAAAAGGAACTTATGATTTATCAATGAAAAAATCAATCCATAACCACAAAATGACTAGGTTTATTCAAATTTCTGATACTGATTTTAATAGCCCCATCGTAATGAATGGTTTGATTACGATTGTTGACAATGAGGAATTACATATTTCAGACAATATGCACGATGGAATAGGAAGTGGGTTTGAAAGAACGAACTAAACAGGATACAACACCTTATGAAATTTATGCTCACAT
>Ga0209395_1006334_pt1 | contig 12868 bp, 10 predicted proteins | sample GOMGulsemesocosm_3_FD_184635 | JGI IMG/M metagenome (GOLD analysis project Ga0209395, IMG submission 184635) | Methane-oxidizing microbial communities from mesocosms in the Gulf of Mexico - GOM9D Gulf of Mexico (SPAdes) (version 2) | ecosystem: Environmental > Aquatic > Marine > Cold seeps... | reverse complement strand
GCTTATTGATCAACATGCAAGTTCACCTTGGAATTATCTTATTGGTGCACAATGGAATATTACCGAAGAGTGGGCGGTAATCGCCGAAACTAACCTCGCCTTTAGCGACAGGCAGCAGTTTATGATGCAGCTAGGTTATCGTTTCTAATATATTTTTCCTCAATAGAATATCCTGTAAATAAGACATTTTTTGCCAAGACATTAACCTTATACCTGTAAGTACTTGTATAGCCTGCAACAAAATTGCTGTGTTAGGGGTGTCTAAGCTTATTAGCAAACTCAAAGGGGTAGTCGAAGGGTGAAGGCAAACAAACATAAAGTTATCAACATTTAGTGGTAATAAACTAAAACCCTGACCGCTTAATTCAGTATTCATAAATCGACGATGAAGTATTGCCTGTGTTGCAGTAGTTTTCACTCAATCCCCTAACTTGTGTTCAATATCTTTTCGAATTGACTGGTTAACTTAAATTTCTATACAAAGGTTATTTGATGTTATGAAAAATAGCCGTCCATATGCCATAGTTAACTTACTGAGGGATATAGGAGATGGCATGTTAAATCACATTCAAGAAATTATTGAGGCAGTATCAAACAGCTACGGCGATGAATTTTTCAATAAAATCACTGTGTCCTTAAGTAAGGTGATCAAGGCGGATTACACTTTTATTGCAATACTCAACAAAGAAGCTTATTGCTCAAAAAGCATAGCCTTAGTGGCTAAAGGTGAATTAATAGATAATATTGAATATTCCTTAAAAGACACGCCCTGCGCAGATGCTGCCGACGATAGCGTATGTTGCTACCCCAAAGGTGTTTGTGCTGCTTTTCCCAATGACCAACTACTTGTTGACATGAAAATAGAAGCTTATTTAGGTACACCTTTACATGACTCAAACCAAAATGTAATGGGCCTTATAGTGGCATTATATGAGCAACCAATTTCCGATGAACAGCAAGTATTAACATTATTTCAATTATTCTCAGGTCGCATTGCTGCTGAATTTGAACGTATTGACTACGAGCAATCTCTCGAAGATAAAATCACTGCACGAACAGCGGAGCTATCTGAAACAGTAAAACAACTACAAATGGCCCAAAAGCAATTAGTCGAATCTGAAAAGATGTCGGCGCTAGGTAATTTAGTGGCCGGTGTGGCTCACGAGGTGAATACCCCTTTAGGTATAGCAATAACAACCCATAGCATCATAGCTGATGAGTTAAGGAAGCTGGAAGATAAACTTGATAGCCAAAGTCTCAGTATGAAAGATATGGAAAGCTTCCGGCATACAGCAAAATCCGCTATCTCTATGCAGGGAGATAACTTAATCCGCGCCAAAAATTTAATGGCGAACTTCAAAAAAACGGCAGCTGACCAACATCAATTAGAGTTAGAAACTTTAGATATTGGAAAATACTACCAGCAAGTTATCTCTACCTTACATTCAATTTTAAAACCTCAAAAAGTTAGCCTTGAGATAGAGTGCCAAGACAAGATTGTTTTAGCAACTTACCCCGGTGTACATGCACAAATATTAACGAATTTGATCAGTAATAGTGTTAAACATGGCTTCTCTAATAGCGGTAATAACGATATAAGTCCCGATAATACCAACCAAGAAAATAAAATATCCATCAGTGTTAAACAGCTTCCAACAGGGGAGGTAACGGTTAGCTACTGTGATAATGGTCGTGGTTTATCTGAAAAAGCTGAACAGCATGTTTTTGAACCCTTCTTTACCACTGCACGTAAGCGAGGTGGTATCGGCTTAGGAATGTCTATTGTTTATAACTTAATAAGCCAAAAATTAAATGGGGCTATTGAGCTGAAAAACTCTAATTCAGGCGCTTGTTTTCACTATAAATTTAAAGCTAATAACCTCAGTAATACACTTAATTAAATGGCTTTTTTTTAAAGCATTTCTCTGTATAATTCATGTTAACTTATTGCTTTTGCAAAATATCATGGATGACATACAATGCTTATTGTACCAAGTTCTGCCCTACCTAAAATCCTTCTATCTTTTGTACTATTATTTACTTATAACGCCAATGTATCCGCAGCAAAGGATGAGCTTGTTAATGTTGAATTAAATGACGACCACACAGAAGCAACGCTACCCTCCGCCTATTTCTATCTTGGTGGAAAATTTGGGGTTAATCACTATCAACACGGCTGTGAGTCTTGGAGTCTTAATTGTGATAAAAATAGCTTTGCTGCCGGTGTTTTCACCGGTTATCAATTTAATGAAAATTTTTCCTTGGAAGCTGCCTATATAGACTTAGGTGACGCTAAAGCAAGTTATTTAGAGAATGGCAATAATTATCAACATACCGGTAGTATGAAAGGATTAGAGTTTTCTGCGCTAGGTTATCTTGCTCTTACAGAAAATATTGCCGCTTTTGCTAAAGCTGGTGTCTTTAATTGGCATGGCAACAACACAGGCCCTTTTAATAAAACAAGCGCCGATGATTGGGCTGCAATGGTCGGTGCTGGTTTAACTTATCAGCTAGCTGATGCGTGGCAAGCTCGTTTTGAGTACCAATATTTTGACCATTTAGGTAACGATACCATTGGTGGCACCAATGCCCACCTAACCTCAATTGGTATTAGCTACCAATTTGGCCGAGTCAGACCAAACATAGTTACTAAAACAGTAATAAAAGTAGCCCCTATTGAACTTGAAGAAGTCACCTTTCCATTATTATTCGACTTTGATAAAAGCAATTTATTGCTAACCGATTCATTAAACGTTGTAGTTAATCGCTTAACCAAATATCGACAAGCACAAGTAATTTTACGTGGTTACTCTGACACTAAAGGTAGTAGCGACTACAACTTAGCACTTTCCAAACGACGTGTTGATAGCATAATTGATCACTTGATCGCAGCAGGAGTAAATGAAGAACAGATTATCTCTGAATACTTTGGTGAACAATACCCTGTAGCTGACAATATCACTGAAGAACACAGGCATTTAAATCGTAATGTGAAAATATTGCTACCTAAAACCTTTGTTAAAGCAGCGCAGGAGTAATTATTATGAACTTATTATCAAATACAAAGCAGCTTGTTTTATCATGTTTAATGCTGCTATTAACCGCTTGTGGAGAAGGCAGTAATTCTGGTTTTCCTACAGCAGATTGTGGTGGTGCAGATAACCTATGTGTTAGCTCATTTACTATTACTCCAAACAAAGCGGCAATATTAATTGCTGGCCTGCAAAATTATCAAGCTATAGCAACATTAACTGATGGTAGTGAACTTGATATTACCGAACGAGTATCTTGGGCTGTAGATAACACTGCTATTGCCACTATCGCAACGGATGGTAGTACTGTTATTGCTACCGGCGTAGCTAATGGTGTTGCGGTTATTACTGGTCAATACCGAGGCTTGAATGCTAGCGCTCAATTATCTGTTGGTGCAATTACCTTTAACATAACCCCAACGGTTGCCACCATACTCACCGAAATGCAGCAGAGCTATCAAGCCTTTGCCATTTTCCCAAATGGTGTACAAGTGGAAGTAACTGAACAGGTGACTTGGCAAAGTGATAACACCACTGTTGCCACGGTAACTGTTGTAGGTGACACAGTTACCGCAACAGGCTTAATCGAAGGTTTAGCAACAATCTCAGCCAGCTATAATGGTAAGTCTATTTATGCGCAACTAAATGTTATCAACAGTACTGCTGAAACGTTAGTTATCGCGCCAGCAACAGCCATAATGCCCTTAGGCACAGCAAAACAGTACAACGCTTTTTTAACCACCAGCAGTGGTGATGTTATCGATGTTTCTCAAACCGTAAACTGGCAAGTAGCTGATAATACTGTCGCCAATATTGATGCAACGGCATGGCTTACGGCGACTAAAATTGGCACAACTACCATCAATGCCGATATTATTCATAGTAATAACACCTTGACCGCAAGCGCTGCTCTAACGGTAAATGATGCCCAGCTTGATTCGATAGCTATTAACCCTGTTGATGGCATTTTCCCTGTTGGTAAAATAGGTGTATATCGCGCTAATGCTCATTACTCTGATGGTAGTGTTATTGATATCACACGAGAAACAACTTGGAGCATTGCAGACTCTAGTATCGGCAGCATTGTTGAGTCTGGCATATTTGCCGGTGATAGCATTGCATTATCCCCAGGGAAGACCACTGTTAGTGCTAACTTTCAGGCATTAAATAACAGCACGAGTGTTGAAGTTACCGATGCAATAATAATGAGTATTAGTATCAACCCAATAGATATCACAACCCCTGTTGGCACAAAAGTTAGCTATCAAGCGCATGCTCTATATTCTAATGGTGCTAAACATAACGTAACTCAGCTAGGTGCATGGTCAAGTAGCGAGCCTAGCATTGCCGCCATTGGCTTTGGTGGCGCTAAATCAGGCATCGCCGACGCACTGGCTATCGGTACTACCAATATCTCGGTTGATTATGATGGCCTTAGTCAAACAACTTCAATGATAGTAAGTAATGCGGTAGTGACCAGCTTACATATTTCTCCTGTAAACCCGAGTGTGCCTGTAGGCATTGAGGGACAATTTATCGCAACAGCTTATTACTCTGATAATACCACCGCAGATGTAACTCATAATGCCAATTGGGTTGTTGACGATTACAGTATCGCAGCAGTGGTACCTAATGGTGAATATGGCGGTTATGCAAAAGCACTTGCTGAAGGCTCAACTCAACTTACCGCTAGTTATGATGGTAAAATAGCCAATACCAATATAGCCGTAACTACAACAACGCTAACATCAATTTCTTTAACGCCATCTAATGCAGAAATTCCTGCAGGTACAAACCAGCAATACCAATTGTTTGGTCTATTTTCTGACGGCAGTAATCATGACTTAACAGCATTTTCCAGCTTCCAAACAAGTGATAGTGCTGCAGCATCCATAGACAGTAATGGTCTTGCCACCGCACATAATAATAGTGCTAACCCTATAACAGTTACCGCCACTTATAATTCACTTCAAGCCACAGCTTCTTTAACAGTTAAGTCTGGGTTGTTAGATTATATTGAAGTTACACCGACAACACTAAGTATTCCAGTTGGTCATAAAGACTCACTTCAAGCACGTGCATTTTATACTGACAGCAGCAGTGCGGACATTACCCACTTAGCAACATGGAGCTTAGATGATGGCGATATAGCTTCTGTTGATAATACTAATGTCGATGGAGGATCTGTATTTGGTATTAGCGAAGGAGTAGTGACGGTAACTGCAAGTTACCTAGGAGAAACAGCAACCAATATAACAACAATAAGCCCTGCTGTACTTGAAAGTGTCAGCATAACGCCAATAAAGAAAACTATTGCTGCAGGCTTAACCCAGCAATATACCTTAACGGCTGAATTTTCAGATAGAAGCTCTTTAGATGTCACTAAAATCAGTGACTGGCTATCAAGTGATCCGGCAACAGCATCTATTGATAATGTAGGACTAGCCATCACTTACTGGGAAGGTAAAGTTACCATAACAGGTACTTACCAAGGTATGTCTGCTGCCGCTACTTTGATTGTTACCTCAGCTGAATTATTAAACATACAAGTAACGCCAACAGATACTAAAGAGCCACTTGGCACCGAAGGAAGATTTACCGCCACGGCATTTTATACCGATGGTTATGCTGCCGATATCACCAGTAGTGCCACCTGGTCATCGCTTGATGACAGCATTGTTCATATCACCACCAGTGGTATTGCAGGTGGTCGCGCGAGTGCTGACAAAGTAGGTATCAGTGTTATCACGGCAACTTTTGCTGGTAAAACAGACTCAACCAACGCCACAGTTACTGAGGCAGTATTAGAGAGCTTGGTTATTTCACCACCAAGTGCAGAAGTACCACAAGGCACAACTTATCAATATCGCGCTGATGGCATCTATAGTGATAAGGTTGTTAAAGATCTCACCACAGTCGCCAACTGGAAAACAGATGATACAGCTATTGCTAGCACAAATAGTACTGGCTTAGCTAAGGGTGAAAGCCAAGGCGATACAAGTATCACGGCTAGCATTGACGGTATATCAGCGACCGCAGCAGTTAAAATTACCGCTCCCGCAATAGATCATCTTGAAATATCACCTAGTTCATGGCAGTTACCTTTAGGTACCAGTACGAAGTTAACCGCTTATGCCTTTAATAGTGCAGGCATTAAAACTGATATTAGCAATGACGCCGACTGGAAAGTATTGGCCACTGGCACTGATAACATACATGTTGATAATAGTGCGACTAACGGCGGTTTTGTTAGTTCAATCGCCATAGGTAATGGCACAGTGGAAGTAAGTTATGCTGGCTTAACCGCTACCGCAGAAATTGATGTTACCGATGCCACTGTTGAATCATTATCGATAAGCCCACTCACTGCTGAAATCAATATGCCCGGTAACCAGCAATATACCGCGATGGCAACGTTAACCGATGCCACTGTTGTTGATTATACCAAACAGGTTTATTGGCATACCAGTGACAAAACCATCGCGACTATTGACGCCGCACATCAAGTAACCTTAGGCCTAGCGACAGCGGTTAGTGAAGGAACAACCAATATCAAAGCATCTTTTGGCCCTATATTTGCTGAAACAAGTTTAACCGTTACTTTGTTAGGTGGTGGCGTTGGCAGCATTCAAATACTTCCACATGTTAATCATATTGTCGTAGGTGAAAAAGTAAAGTTAACCTGCTCAATTATCCATGTTGATTTGACCCTAAGTGACTGTAATGATGATGTTGTTTGGACTATGGCTGATGACAGTATTGCTCATGTTGAGCCAACAGGCAGTGATGGTGGCTTAGTTACAGGTTTGAAAGCTGACACAACACGTGTTTATGCAAGTTATCAAGGGATTACCAGTAGTAACTTTGACGGTCAAGTTACCGTGAGTGAGCTGACGCTAGAATCCATTACAGTCAGCCCAAGCACTAAAACACTCGCAAGAGATCAAGCTTTCACTTTTAGTGCAATAGGCCATTACAACAATGGTGACGATACTGATCTCAGCAAAAGTGTTGCTTGGTCAGTAGCAGAGCCTAATATTGCTACTATCAATAACAATGGCCGAGTAATTGGCAAAACTATTGGTGCTACGCAAGTAACTGCAAGATTGAATAATATTAGCGGCCAAGCAGATTTGACTATTGATAACCGTACATTTATCTCAGCAGAGTTTGTACCTGATCCTAGCTCACTTACCGTTGGCGATAGTTTAGATATTACTTGTTTGGTCACCTATGGCTTCCCTCCTTCGGGTAGTGATCCCATTATTGTTGATATGACCGAAGAGGCAAATTGGCAGTTTAGATATTCTGGTGATATCGGCACTTTAAGTAACGCTCCTGGCACAAAAGGTCACTTTGAAGCGACCAAAGCAGGCACCAATACAATTTCTTGTATGTTGCCACAATCAAACGGTAGTTTTATTTCACCGAGTAAAAAAATTACCGTCACTAATTAGCAAGTTTGTAATTCCATTTTTATAAGGCTCGCTACTCAAAGTGAGCCTTTTTTATTTCTACCAGAATATTCTACGGTAACAAAACCACTGACAATACCCATATCTTGTATGTGGGTATTAAGTAAAAACACTACATATAGTGTTTATTTCGTTACTTACCCTATTTAGCATGTTCTAGATCAATAAAGTAAAACCATCTAATACTATATATTGTGTCTATCAAAACAATAACACCCATATATAGGCTAAAAATGGACTTCAACTGCATATCCCCTAGTGTCGTTTTCCAAGAAGTCCCTGATGAGATCAGCTTATGCTTTAGCATCACTGGTTGTAAGGTTGGCTGTAAAGGCTGTCACAGTATCGAGTTATGGCATGCAAAAAATGGTATAGCATTAACAAACCAAACATTTATTCAATGGCTTAAAAAGTACCAAGGTTTGATCAGCTGCGTAGTATTTTTTGGTGGCGAATGGCAGCCAAGTGCTTTAATTGAAAAATTACTTATCGCTAAAAACTTTGGTTTAAAAACCTGCCTTTACTCAGGGGAAAAGCACATCGCTCTTAATATTTCTCAATACTTAAATTTTCTTAAAACAGGCAAGTGGCAACCTGAGTTAGGTGGCTTAGATAGCAATACTACCAATCAAGTTTTTCGTGACCTCACCACAGGCGAAAAACTCAATCACTTATTCACTAAAAATAATATCGACGCTCAAGCGTTCAACTTAACAATTACAAAGGGAGCAAACAATGTTGCGGCTTAACCAAGAACAAATCACCAATAAAAAAGACTTCATTAAAGATTACTTTTCGGCAAAAAATGCTGCTGACGGCTCGAAAATGGATGCTAATGCCAATGTTAGTCACAAAAACATTGCTACCTTAGAAGCCGAATTATTGAAAGACTGCTTTGTGCAAATTAACCGCGCTTTAGTACATGACAAAATTCGCGATACCTTTGATGCCGATTTAGCCAAAGAGTACATGCGCCAAATTGAAGATCATGAAATCTATGTGCACGATGAAACCAGCTTAAAGCCATACTGCACTTCAATTAGCATGTACCCATTTTTACTCGATGGTTTAACAAAGCTTGGTGGTGAGTCTAAAGCACCCAAACATTTAGAATCTTTTTGTGGCTCTTTTGTTAATCTAATTTTTGCTATTTCTGCGCAATTTGCAGGGGCAGTAGCTACTGTTGAATTTTTGACTTATTTTGATTACTTTGCTCGCCTTGAATATGGCAACGATTACTTAACGACCCATAAAGCAGAAATACAAAATCACTTACAGCATGTTGTTTATGCTATTAACCAACCTGCAGCAGCTCGTGGTTACCAAAGTGTATTTTGGAATGTTTCCTTATTTGATCAGCATTATTTTTCTTCAATGTTTGGTGAATTTGTGTTCCCTGACTTTAGTAAACCAAACTGGCAAACCGTTGACCAACTACAGCACTTTTTCCTTGATTGGTTAAACAAAGAACGTGAACAAGCGGTATTAACTTTTCCTGTGGTTACTGCTGCCATGCTAACTGAAAATGGCCAATGTAAAGACCAAGAGTTTGCCCGCAAATTAGCTGAGCAAAAGGCTGAAGGAAACTCTTTCTTTATCTACTTATCAGACAGTGCGGATTCACTTGCTTCTTGTTGTCGCCTGCGCAATGAAATTTCAGATAATACCTTCTCATATACGCTAGGTGCAGGTGGCGTAGCTACAGGCTCTATCAATGTTATTACCATTAACATGAATCGCTTGGTGCAAGATGGTCGTGATTTAAAAACTGAGATAGAAAAAATACAAAAGTACCAAGTTGCTTACCGAAAATTGATGGAAGAGTACAAGGAGCAAGGCGCACTATCAGTTTATGACGCCGGCTTTATTTCATTAGACAAGCAATTCCTAACCATAGGCATCAATGGCATGGCTGAAGCGGCCGAATTCTACAATCTTACCGTTGGTAATAACGATGAATATAAGGCCTTTGTTAGTAAGCATTTAAAAGTAATTTATCAAGCCAACCAAGCTGCTAAGAAAGAATTTGGTTATATGTTTAATACTGAGTTTGTACCCGCAGAAAACCTTGGCGTAAAAAACTCAAAATGGGACAAAAAAGACGGGTACCAAGTTAACCGTGAATGCTACAACTCGTATTTTTATGTCGTTGAAGATGAAGAGACTAATCATATCGATAAGTTTGTCATGCATGGCCAAGAAATGACGCAATATCTTGATGGTGGTTCAGCCCTGCACCTAAATTTAGATGAAGCACTTTCAGCTGATGCCTATATAAAACTATTTAATGTTGCAGCGGCGACAGGATGTAATTACTTCTGCATTAACGTCAAAATAACCATCTGTAATGAGTGCGAGAAAATTGATAAACGTACCCTACATTTATGTTCTAACTGCGGTAGTGAAGATATCGACCACGGCACCCGCGTTATTGGTTATTTAAAGCGTGTTACTGCCTTTAGCCAAGGCCGACAAAAAGAACATGCGCTACGCCATTACCATAAAGAAAGTGCTTAAGAGGAAAAGCTCTAAGGTTATAATAATTTAAATAATATAATCAACAGTGACTGAAACTTTAAGTTGTACGACTTAATGAAAAGGAAAAAGCACGGAGTTGATGACTATCAATACTCCGTATTTCCTATACTCCGCCATGCAGGCCATCCTTCGGATGTTCAAATTATTTCCCGAAGAATTTGTGAGTACTTCTGACGAGTTCATTAAGACTTACAGCGACAAGTCTCAGTTACTAAACAGGAATTACTTTGTATGCGCAACGCCTTGCACCTTCAACAATATGTTCTTCTCTGCTAACAGTAGCGACTTCATTCATTAGTGTTTGAAACATGTTGAGCTCTGAGCGACAGAAGTTGACACATTTAGTGGCTGCCGCACAAATTGGGCAGTGATTTTCCATTAACCAATAAATGCCATCTTGCTCTTCAACGGTAGCCATATAACCTTCATCGCTTCGTATTTTTGCTAACGTTTGAAGTTTTTCTTCCACACCGAATCGATCAGCAAGTGCTAATCGATAGTTTGCCATCGCAGTTTCTTCTCGATGACTAATTAATTTTTCCATACCATCATCACCAAATAAGGTGATCACCGAATCCAGTAACTGCACTGTTAATTCATCATGACGGTCAGCAAAACGACTATTACCTTTATCCGTTAATGACCAATAACGTGTTGGTCTACCACGAGCTGCTTTTTCATCATTAAAAATAACATCACCGGACTCTTCTAGCCCTTGCACATGTTGGCGTACGCCCATAGTCGTCAGGCCCAATTCACTAGCAAGTATCTTCGCCGTTAATGGTCCTTGAGTTTTAAGTAATTGAATTATTTTGTCATGGGTCTTCATTTTATCTCCAACAGTAACGCCGCCTTTCCCCCATTATTACGCACTTTTAAGACAAATTCATTGTTTGAAACGACATTTAATAAAGTTTTTTCTTTATTTAAGCTTGATCTTCTTTAGTAAAGCGTTTACCTTATTAAGTAAATAAAATACTTTACTTAATATCAACGAAAGAATTTAAGGAATAAATATGATGAATTTACTTATTATCAGTGCCAGTCAACGCAGCGAATCTCAAAGTGCAAAAGTGGCAGAGTACTTGGCAGCAACCAGTGATAATTTTACTGACATTAATCATATTGAACTATGTAAACAGCAGCTACCTATGTGGGATGGCGAGCAAAGTAGCAAAGAAGATCAAGATAGTGATTGGTTGGCCATTAATGAGCAATTAATAATCGCAGATGCATTAATACTTATTACCCCTGAATGGGGTGGCACGGCCTCACCTTTATTAAAGAATTTTTTGATGATGGCACAAGCCGCTGATATTGGTCACAAACCAGTGTTATTAGTATCAGTCGTGAATGGGATTAGTGGCGCTTACCCCATTGCAGAATTGCGCATGAATGCCTTTTCAAATAACAAGCTAGTTGCTATTCCCGATCATCTAATAATCAGAAATGTTGAAGAGATCTTAAATAGTCATGATATTAAAACTAAAGAGATTACTAGAAGAGACAAAAGCATCCGTCATCGTATCGGTTATAGCTTGCATACGCTGCATCATTACAGCCAAGCATTAAAATCGCTGCGAGAAAGTTTGCAAAGTAATGCCTATGAAAACGAACACTTATATCCATATGGTATGTAATGCCAATAACATTCAAAATCAAAAACTAAGGAGAACACCATGAACCTAAACCAAGTAACGTTACCGGTTAAAGATATGGACATTAGCACTGACTTCTACCGCCGCTTAGGTTTTTTACAAATTGTTGATACCCCGCATTATGCACGTTTCTCCTGTCCTGACGATGGTGCATCTTTTTCATTAAGCCTGGAAGAAACGTTACCTGATAATAACCAGCATGGTGCAGTCATTTACTTTGAGCATGAAGAGCTTGATGCTTGGGTTACAGAAGTTCAGCAACGGGGCATTCAATTTGAACAGTTACCTACGGAACAACGCTACTTATGGCGAGAAGCAACATTACGCGACCCTAGCGGCAATAAAATAAAACTGTATTGGGCAGGAGAGAATCGTCTAAACCCACCTTGGCGCGTTGAAAGAAAATACGCTGAATAAACAACTACACTATTACATACGTTGTTAAAACGTATTGGAGAGCAACATGATCACATTAGAACATATTAACTTAGTCGTTAACGACATAGAAAAGAGTTTAGCTTTTTATCAAGCCGCATTTCCTCATTGGCACGTACGTGGCGGTGACAAAGGTGAATGGTCAGGTAAGCCGAGAAATTGGTTACATTTTGGTGATGACTATCAATATATAGCCTTTGGCGATAACGGTGTGGGTGAAAACCGAGATTTAACCGGTCACCAGGTAGGCTTAGCACATTTCGCCTATGTCACCAGTGATTTAAAAGGTACCATAGCGCGTATCACCTCGGCGGGGTTTGCCATTCATAAAGATGGCACACCCGATGAGTATCGAGAAAATATCTACTTTCTTGATGCTGATGGTTATGAAGTAGAGTTTGTGCAATATCACACCGATGTGCCAGAACTTAGAAATCGCTATTAACACCAAGAGACAAGCCATTTATGTTGATGAATACCTGACAAAAAACATCAAAAAAGTATGACAACTTTACAGTATTCATCAACATAGCTTAAACTTATCAGCTTAATGTACTCTTTTCAGCAATTTAAGGTTTATCATGCGTAAGTTTCAATGGCTCATTATTCTTCTTTTTCTCTCCGGTTGTGCCACTTTAGGGGTAATGGAGTTTGATAAGCTTTATGGTACTAGCCATGTTGATAATCGCCTTACGCAACCCAAAGCCACAACCGCACAAGCAATACATTT
>Ga0209395_1006327_pt1 | contig 12877 bp, 14 predicted proteins | sample GOMGulsemesocosm_3_FD_184635 | JGI IMG/M metagenome (GOLD analysis project Ga0209395, IMG submission 184635) | Methane-oxidizing microbial communities from mesocosms in the Gulf of Mexico - GOM9D Gulf of Mexico (SPAdes) (version 2) | ecosystem: Environmental > Aquatic > Marine > Cold seeps... | reverse complement strand
AATCTCTTTGCCCAAAAGTTACAAGACTTAAAAGATAGACATGCAAATTAACCCCTTTACTTAAGAGATATACTAATTTATAATTATATAATATGAAAAAGAAACAGGGTCTATTTGTCTTTATGCTTATGTGTGTACTAAGCGTTTTTTCACAGGAAATAAAACTCACAGGAGTTGTAAAAGATAGCATTGGGAATGCCTTAGAATCGGCAAATATTATTGCTTTAGATAAAGATACTAATACCCTAAAATCGTATTCGATTACCAATGCGAAAGGAGAATACCAACTGATATTAGATCACGGAAATAATTATACTTTAAAGGTTAGTTTTATAGGTTTTAAATCCATTTCTTTTGATGTTTCTCAAGCCACAGATCATGGGGATATGGTTAAGGATTTTACACTTTATGAAGATAATAACCAATTAAATGAAGTGGTTTTAGTCTATGAAATGCCAATTACGATTAACAATGATACTATTGTTTATAATTCGGATTCCTTTAAAACTGGTGGAGAAAAAAAATTGGGCGATGTTTTAAAAAATTTGCCAGGAGTAGAAATAAATACCGATGGACAAATTGAAGTTGAAGGTAAACAGGTTATGAAAGTGATGATAGAAGGGAAGGACTTTTTTGATGGCGATTCAAAAATGGCTGCTGAAAATATTCCATCCGATGCTGTCGATAAGATTGAGATATTAAAAAACTTTAGTGAAATTAGTCAATTAAAAGGAGTTACTAATAACGCAGATAATATCGTTATTAATTTAAAATTAAAAGAAGGTAAAAAGAACTTTTGGTTTGGTGATATTTCGGCTGGTGGTGGAGCAGAAGACAGCTATCTTTTTCATCCAAAGTTATTTTATTACAGTCCAAAAAAGAGTGTTAATATGTTTGCCGATATTAATAATATAGGTGAAATCCCTTTTACCCCAAAGGATTACTATAATTTTACGGGTGGATTAAGTAAAAGCACAACGGCTTCTGGAACCTCCTTTAATACGTCTTCGGATATTGGCTTATCGCTTTTAAAAAATAACAAAGCAAAAGCAGTTTTAACCAAATTTGGTGCTGCTAACTTTAATTATGCCGCTAGTAATGCTTGGGATTTAAGTGGTTTTTTTATTTTTTCTAAAAATGAAGTTGATTTACTGGAAACATCCACTACGCAATACACTGTAGATAATTTAATAGAACAGACTGAAAAGGAAACCACTCAAAACAATATGTTGGGGTTGGCAAAATTTAGTAGTTCGTATAAACCAAAATCCAATTTTCAATTTGATTATGATTTGTTTTTAAAAGTGGCTAAACAAGATGAAGCTAATGGTTTGATTTCTAATTTTTCAGATGTTGAAAATGTAATTCATACAACTATGAACTCTAATCCATTTTCAATAAAACAAAAGGCGAATATGTATTACACCCTAAACTCTGATAATATATTGGCGATGAGTTTGGAATATGAACTGTCAAAGGAAAACCCATTTTACAATGCGTCTTTTTTGGATTTGGGTGTAAATCCATCTGCCACAGCACTCCCGTTTTCAAATCTATTTCCTTACAATATGACTCAAGAGGATTATACCATTAATCAAGATAAAACTATTAAAACCAGTAAATTGGATGCGAAAGTCGATTATTATTACTTACTAAATGACAGGAGTAACTTAAACTTTAGCTTTGGTAGTACGCTAAGTAGTCAAAAATTCAATTCGTCTATATTTCAAACCTTAGACGATGGGAGTATTGAAAATTTTATTGATCCGATTTTTAGTAACCAAGATGTAACCTATGATTTTTCAGATGTATTTCTCGGACTTCATTATAAGTTAGCGCTAGGGAAGTTTCTGTTTAATCCTGGGATAAGCGTTCATAATTATAGTTTGAAAAATGATCAATTGGGAGCTGTTTTGTCTTCTAATGAAACTAAAGTGTTACCTAATTTTTATGTCAATCTTCAGCTTCAAAAAGCTGAAAGTTTACGTTTCACCTATTCTAAAACTGCAGAGTATACAGATATTAATAAAATAGCAGAAGGATATATTTTTAAAAATTATAATTCATTATTTCAAGGAAACAGGGCAGTAGAAAATGGATTGTACGATAAATTTAGACTGAGCTATTTTAGTTCTAGTTTATTTAATTATACAAATGTTTATGCATCTTTAGGGTATTCTAAAAAAAAGGATGCTATAAAAAATAATACCGTTTTTAATAAAATTAACACGGTATCTACGCCAATAAATTCAATACTTGACGATGAAACATTTTCTGCAAATGCGAGTTGGAGTAAAACTTTCGGGAAGTATAAAGTAAACTTAAAAATGTACCTGGAGCAGGCCAATTATTATAATATTATTAATGATGTGCAGCAAAAATCGAAATCATTTATTCAAAATTATACAGTTAGTATGCTTACTAAATATAAAAATGCTCCAAATTTCGAAATTGGTTATACAAGAAGCATTAATAACTATATAAATGCCAATTCTGAAAACACATTTTATACGGATAAACCTTTTGCAAATGTGAATATTAAATTTTTAAAACATTTTTCTTTAAAGTCTGAATATAGCTTCTATAATTACCAAAATAAAAATCAATCCATAAATACTTATTCTTTTTGGGATGCCAAGTTATATTATCAACACGAGGACAGTAAGTGGGAGTATACCTTAGGTCTTACAAATATCTTGAATACGTCATCTTTAAACCAAGATAATTTTAATCAGAATTATACCAGCGCGTCTCAATATTTTATCCAACCACGTTATGCTGTGTTTAGTATTAAATATAATTTATAGATGACAAGACTACTAAGACAATAATAAATTAATAATAATAAAACCTTTTAATATGAAACGATCTATATTACTTTTAGCCTTATTTATTTCTACAATGAGCATTGCTCAAAACTCACGAGGAGGTGCAGATACAAAAGACAATGAAACACAAAATAAATGGACAGATATCCCTGCTCAAAAATCTGTAACCGATAATCCGGATGACGGCTATCCAAATGTCATTGCTATAATACCAGGCACCCGCATTCCTAATTATGGGGAATTAAAACGCGCAATTGTGAAATCAATGTCTCATGTTATAAAAGATCCGAACGGAGTTTCAGACATTTCAAATTATTCGAATATTGATAATGAAGCATGGGATTGTACCTATACGGAAGCCTCAAAATCTAAACCAGAATATGACATCGTTTATAATTTTCACCACTACGTTGGTAAAGATTATTATTCAGGTACACTTAGTCAAAGAACTGCCCGAACAGGGATGAAATTGGTGCACAGAAAAACTGGAGAAATTATTCAACAGTAAGTGGATATTATTCTTGTATAAATGGATAGCAATAATTAGACTAAAAATAATGCGAATAAATTATTTTGAATACTTCTATTCCTTAGTTTCGTATAAACAAATTAGAGCATACTAAACGTGATACAAAAAGTATATGGCAAATAAAAAGATTTATGCAGTACTTATGCATGTCGGCTTTTGGAGTCTTGTGTTTTTATGGCCTTTACTGTCGTATGAAGAACTTGCGCAAGTGCAATATGTGGTAAATAGAAATTGGTTGTCTACATGCAGTCTTTGTGTCGTATTCTATATCAATTATTTTATATTGGTAGACAAGTACTTTTTTGAAAATAAAAGAGCCTTGTTTTATGGCTTAAATCTATTATTAATTATTGCTATCTTTTTTTTAGTAAAGCAACTCTTAGAACTAATTATCTTCAGTCCTACTATGAATGGACATAGAATTAGAGAGGTCAGAAGTAATACGGTATCGTCCATTCAACTTATTCTACCAATGATTTTGGGTATAGGCATGTGTGTGGGCTTAAAAATTAATAAAAAATGGACTAAGAATGAATTGTTATTGCAGAAGGTAAAACAAACGCAGTTAGATGCGGAGATCAAATATTTGAGATATCAAATTCAACCGCATTTTCTTTTCAATACTTTAAATAATATATATGCTTTAATAGACAGTGCTCCAATAAGCGCCAAAACCTCTATTCATAGTTTAAGTAAAATGATGCGCTATTTACTGCATGATTCTGCAGCAAGCAAAGTGCCTTTAGTAAAAGAAATTGAGTTTTTGGAACGCTATATCGACTTAATGCAACTAAGAGTGTCTTCTAATTTAACTTTAGAAAAAAGTTTTCCCATAATAAATCAACCCATCCAAATAGCACCGCTCTTATTAATTACTTTTGTAGAAAACGCCTTTAAACATGGTATTGATGCCGTGGGCCAGAGTCATATAAAAATTAACCTGACTATTGAGAAAGATGCTTTGTATTACAGCGTGATAAATTCTTCTTTTCCACAAATGGGAAAAGTAACTGATTCTGGAATTGGACTTGAAAATTTAAAGAAAAGACTTGAGTTATTATATCCAAATAGATTTGAATTTATGAGTAAGGAGATGGACAATATATATACGGCTAAATTAATTCTAAACTTTAAAGCATGATGATTAAATGTTTATTGATAGATGATGAGCCTTTAGCCCTTGAATTATTGGATGGGTATGTGAAATCTACACCTTTTTTAAAGCTGGTCGCAAAATGTAATAGCGCCATTGCTGCACTTGAAATATTGGAAACTGAAGACATAGATTTGATCTTTTCTGATATTCAAATGCCAAATTTATCAGGTATGGAATTTTCAAAGATGATTGTAAATAAAGGTTCGAAAATTATTTTCACCACTGCATTTGAAGAATTTGCATTAGAAAGCTATAAGGTAAACGCTATTGATTATTTGGTGAAACCGATAAGTTATCCGGAGTTTTTATCAGCAGCCAACAAGGCAAAACAACAAATATTAAATAAACCAACAACTAATAACGATGATTATATTTTTGTAAAGTCTGATTATAAGTTGATTAAAATTGACTTGAAAGATCTCATATATATTGAAGGCCTAAAAGACTATGTAAAATATTTTACTGTACATTCAGAAAAGCCAATTCTGTCTTTAAAAAGCATGAAATCTTTGGAGGAAGAACTATCTGGAAAAAACTTCATGCGTGTGCATCGTTCTTTTATTGTGAACTTAAATAAAATAACAACGATAGAGCGTAGTCGTATCATATTTGGAGATAAATACATTCCTGTTTCTGAAAAATATAAAGAAAATTTTCAAAAATTTATTGATTCTGATTTTTCAAAATAGATAAATTTTTTCAATACAATTATTGAAACCCAAAGTACTTCACGGTTATTTTAATGAATAATTGGTTTTGCACCAATAAGAATGGGAAGTCGTTGTGCTTCCCATTTCTAATTTGTATTAGCGATATGTTGAATATGGTTTAGGTTACTTTTTTCGAGTAGCTTTGAACGACCCATTAGGTTGTATCATTAAAACTTCATTAATGTCTCCGTTATCATCTTCATAGAACTCTAATTTAAATCCTTCTAATATTTTTAGAGCAAATTTATGTTTAGCTGTTGCTAACAATTCATATTCTGGTTGACCGGCGACAAATAAATATAATGTTTCATCATTTTTGATGTAAAATTTTGCAATGATGCCAGACAGTTCAAATACACCAACATATTTGTCTAAAGTCGTTTTGTCAACTTCTATGGTATTTGGAGTTCGTTTAAATTCTATAGGATCTGAAAGTGCTGGTTCTATTTTACCTGACATTCCAGAAATTTCCCCAGAGTTATTAGTCATGAAGTTAAATCGTAAAGGTCCGGAATCAGTAGTATCAATTCCCGTTTCTTCAACTTCAAAAGGTTCGAAAACATCATAATGATAATGTTTTAGCCACATTTTCATTAACTTGAATTGTGCAAATAATGAATCACGTTCTACTTTTATTTCAAAGGCCCCATATCCAGGATGTGAATAGGATCCGGCATATTCTTGCAAAATATGTGATGGTTTTGTGTTTTTTATTTGTGCCGATTTTTTTTTGTCTTTGGCTTCTACTTGTTGCTTTTTTGCTTTTTCACGTGCATCTATAAATCGTTTGGTCCAGTCAGTATTTTGTACACCAAGCATTCTGTCTGCGATTGTATTTCTAACTAATCCAGGGACTCTAGATCCATTTTGATTTGCAAGAACCACAATACCAATACTATCGCTAGGATAAAACGCAACACTTGCTGAAAAACCATCAATATTTCCACCGTGTTCAACACGATAATGACCTTTATATGACGATAACATCCAACCGTAACCATAATTAGCAAAATGAGCGTCAGGAATATCTTTATCTGGAAGTGCTGCTCCAATAACCATTTGAGAACTCATAGCTTCGGTAACATAAGTTTCAGGTATAATCTCTTCATCTTTAAATTTCCCTTTGTTAATCCAGGTAATTAACCAATTAGACATTTCGTTAACACTGCTGTTAATACTTCCAGCAGGTCGCATGCCAGCTATTTTGTAGTAATCCATTTTGGTATTAGAGTTATTTTTTATGGTTTGATACCCCAGTGCAGCATTTGTGCTTTTTTCAAGTTCATCAATAGTAAGATTAGACCTATTCATACCTAGAGGCTTAAAGAAGCGTTCTCTAACATTATCTTCCCAACTTTTACCGGTAATTCGTTCTGCAATAACACCCTGGGTTAAGAACATAAAGTTATTATAATACCATCGTTGCCGTATTCCAGTAAAAGGCTCTTGATGTTTTATGCGTTGTATTAAGCTATCTTTATCAAATGTTGGAAACAAATACCAGGAATAATCGTGTCGTGGTAATCCCGTTCGATGACTCATCAAATCTTTAATAATGATATTGTTATTCATATCATCATTGTAAAATTCCAATTCTGGAATATGCTTTATAGGACTATCATCAAAAGAGAGTTTATCTTCCTTTCGTAATTGACCTAGAATAGAGGATGTGAATGCTTTAGTGCTGGAGCCTATGGCAAATAAGGTATTGGCATTTGCCGGAATTTGGTTTTCAAGATCACTATATCCAAAGCCTTTGGCGTAAACAATTTTATCTTTTTCTACAACTGCAACTGCGAATCCAGCCGCATGCGTTGCTTCCAGAATTGCATTTAGATCCTTGTCTATGGTTTTTAGTCGTTTGTCTGTTTGAGAAAATGCGGAAGTTATAAATAGAATAGCTAAAATAGTAGATAATAATTTTTTCATAATGGTTGGTTTAATAAAAAAGTTATAGCTCTTAAATAAGAAGAAGGGTTGAGTAAGATACCATTTTTTAAGATGGTATTGATACAATTGACATTTCATCCTTATAAAATAACAATTGAGTTAGTCTCTTTTTAAAAAACTGGGAAATCTCAAGACATTTGTCCTATCAATAAAAAACAAACTATTATGCAAAAATTAGCAATAATCTTAGCGCTGTTCATTACACATTTATTAAGTGCGCAGTCAAATTATGAAAAAGGCATGCAAAAGGCCTTTGAGCTTTGGGGAACTAACCCAACAGAAGCTTCAAATTTATTCGAACGCATAGCCAAAGCTGAGCCTGATAATTGGCTTCCAAGTTATTATGCGGCACAGGTTATTATCTTAAATAGTTTTGGTGAAACCAATAAAGAAAAGCTCACAGGACAATTGGCCAAAGCGCAAGATTTAATTAATGATGCTACGTCAATTTCAAAAAACAATCCTGAAATAATGGTAATGCAAGCTTTATTACATACGTCTTGGGTAGCATTTGATGGGGCTACATATGGTATGACCTTATCCGGAAAGGTAGTAGCTTTATATCAAAAAGCAGAACAAATTGAACCAAATAACCCCAGAGTTATTTTAAATAAGGCAGAATGGGCTATGGGAGGAGCACGGTTTTTTGGGCAAGATACCGCACCATTTTGCAAAGATGTAGAACATGCTTTAGAACTTTTTGTTAACTTTAAACCGGAATCACCATTTCATCCAAATTGGGGAAAAGAACGTGCAGAACAAGTATTGGCACAGTGTAAATAATATTCAATTTATAACGGAATTATATCATGACTAAAAGGGCTAAAACCATATTATTAGTATTCATTATTGGAGTTGTTGTATTTATTATAGAGAATGCAATTACTGATGGCTTTGCTTTCGAATCCGTGAATGACTTTCTAGTCGAGTTTGTGTTTTTTCAACTGTATTCTTTTGTTTTAGGATATTCAAACATGGCTTATTTCGATTATTTAAACAAGCTAAAATGGAGAGCTGGTGATAGGATTAAACGTTTTTTTGTCGGAATTAGTGGAGCAGTGATCATTACAATGACTGGCTTATTTTTTCTTAGAGTATTAACTATTGTTGTTTATTTTGGTCACAGTTTTGAGAAATTTATTGCCAACGAAAGTTTAAGCGATTATACTTTTGGAATTTGGATTACCTTAACTATAGTGATAATTTTTCATGTCATTTATTATTATAATGACTATCAACAAAAGAAATTAAAAGAACAAAAAGTTATAGCTGGAACTGCTAGTGCAAAATTTGATGCTTTAAAAAATCAGTTGGACCCTCATTTTTTGTTTAATAGCTTAAATGTATTGACAAGTTTAATAGATGAGAACCCTAAAAGTGCTCAAAAGTTTACTACCTCATTATCTAAAGTGTATCGCTATGTTTTAGAACAAAAAAATAAAGATTTAGTAACGGTAGATGAAGAATTACAATTTGCCAAAACTTATATGTCTTTAATAAAAATGCGTTTTGAAGACAGTATAATTTTTGAGATGCCTGAGAAAGCTTCAAATTCCGAAAGTAGAGTTGTGCCATTGTCATTGCAATTATTGCTGGAAAATGCAGTAAAACATAATATGGTGACTCCTAATAAACCATTGCATATTAAAATTTATGAAGATAAGGGTGTTTTGGTTGTTGAGAATACGTTGCAACCTAAACAAATAGTAAAAAAGAGTAGTGGTGTTGGTTTAGAAAATATTAAGCAACGCTACGAAATATTAACAGATAAGAGAGTATATATCAATCAATCAGCAGCATGTTTTGCAGTAGCAATTCCAATGCTAACGAAACAAATATCAATCATGAGAACACAATCATCATCAGCATTAGACGACTCGAGTTATGTAAGAGCACGTAAGCACGTCGAAGAATTACAAGGGTTTTATTATAGTTTAATTAGTTATGTAATAGTTATTCCATTTTTAATATTTATTTGGTATACCTATTCACAACATACCATTCAATGGTTTTGGTTTCCAATTTTGGGGTGGGGATTTGGACTATGTATTCAGGGATATCGTGTATTTGTACACGATGGAGCCTTTGGTAGGAATTGGGAGCGTAAAAAAATTGAAGAATTTATGCGTAAAGAAGAAGAAAATAATCGTTGGAATTAAATAAAGGATCATGAGAAATTATAGAAAAGAAGAAACGTATCTTAGAGCTAGTCGACATGTTGAGGACATTAGAAAGTTCTATGGACACCTTTGTGCATATTTAATTGTTAATTGTTTAATTTCTGGATTTAAAATGTATAATGATTTTGAACAAGGAGAGACTTTTAATGACGCTTTTTTTGACTTCGGAACTTTTGCAGTTTGGGTGTTCTGGGGCATTGGATTAGCATTTCACGCCTTTAAGGTGTTTGGCTTACCATTTTTATTGGGTAAGAACTGGGAAGAGGAAAAAATCAAGCAGTATATGAATGAGGATTCCCAAGATAAGTGGGAGTAAAATTTAAGTAATTATGAAAAGAGAATATAAAGAAAACCATAGAGATAAATTTAGTGAAGAGCGATTTAGGGAAGAGGATAGTTACTTGAGAGCTAAGAAAAAATTAGAAAAAATTGTTGGGTTTTATTGGCATTTGGCGGCCTATGTTATTGTAAATACTTTTTTAATTATAATGATTGTGGTGAATAGTGATTCGGGTGAAAGTATCTGGAATTTTGGATCATTTTCTACAGCGTTTTTCTGGGGTATTGGCTTGTTTTTTCACTTTTTAGGTGTGTTTGGAACACATATTTTATTTGGAAAAAATTGGGAAGAGCGTAAGATTAAAGAATTTATGGATAAAGATAAACAAAGATAAGAATGAATGTAATAATTATTGAAGACGAAAAACCTTCAGCAAGACGCTTACAGAGAATGTTAAGTAGTTTAGGAATGGAAGCAAAAACCATGTTACATTCGGTAGAAGAATCATTAGAATGGTTCCAAAACAATGAACATCCTGATCTCATATTTTTAGATATTCAATTGAGTGATGGCTTATCCTTTGAAATCTTTGAAACTATAGAAATTAAATCAGCAGTAATTTTTACAACTGCTTATGATGAGTATGCTTTACAAGCATTTAAACTTAATAGTATCGATTATTTGTTAAAGCCAATTGATGAAGATGATTTGGAAATGGCCGTGAGTAAATATAATGAACGATTACCAAATCAGAAACAAGTTACTTTGGACTTTAATGATATAAAAAATTTACTTGTTAATCCTGTAGATCGCGAATACAAAAAACGATTTTCGATTAAAGTAGGGCAGCATTTAAAACTCATAAATATTGATGATATTGAATGTTTTTATAGCGAAAATAAAGGCACCTATTTACATACTAAAGAAGGTCGGAATTATTTGTTAGATACAACGCTTGAACATTTGGAAGATGAATTGGAACCTCGGACATTCTTCCGTATTAATCGAAAATTCTTTGTCAATGTAAATGCTATAAATGATATGGTAAGTTATACCAATTCAAGATTACAAATAAAACTCAAGTCCTATAACGAACAAGAGGTTATAGTTGCCAGAGAGCGTGTTAAGGATTTTAAAAACTGGTTGGAGTAATTTGATTGTTTTAAAGCGTCTGAATTATTGGATGAATTAATAGTCTTTATTAATGAAAATTCACTTAAACTTAATAGTATCGAGTTGGCCACGATATTTCATCATAGATTTGTTTGGATTCATCCTTTTTTGATGGTAACGGTAGAACCGTACGTTTAGCTATGAACTTACTTTTAATGAAGCAGGGTTTTCCTCCAGCCATTATATTAAAAAATGATCGTAAGAAATATTATGAGGCTTTAAATCAGGCTAACAAAGGAAATTATAAAAAGTTAATGCTTTTAATGTGTCAAGCCGCAGAACGTACATTAAATATTTATATAAGCGCTTTACCCGATTCAGAATATGATTATAAATTCATATCTGATATTGTTGAAGAGCCAGGAATGCCTTATGGTCAAGAGTATCTCAGTCTTTTAGTCAGACAAGGAAAAATTGATGCGCATAAAGAAGGGAGGAATTGGGTTACTACTAAAAAGGCTATAGAAGATTATATAAATAATCGAGAGCGAAAACGATAGAATATTAGTTCATTTTATTGGAGTTTTTGGGACATGTAAAAAATTGAAGAATTCTCGTTATATTTTTTAAATTTTAACGGCTATTCCTTTTTTTGTTCACAGACTAGAGAGCCTAAACCTAACCCATGAGGCATATAATTTTTATTGTCTTTACTAAGGTCAATTTTTACCACGAGAATATTTAGAGGATTAATATTTTTATTTTGTATGCGCTGATGTTCTTTTATTAGATGAACAACAAACCGTAGTGGTGATTCTTCTACTATTTTGTAGGTTTCAAAATTTAGGGGACCAAATTCTTGAATGATCTGGTCATAGAAAGCGATATGTGCTTTTAGATTTAATTTCGAATAGACTTTTGGGTGATAGGTGTCCTTTATAAATTGACCTAACGCGCTGTCAGTGGCAGAGTTATGTGCTTTAATGAATTTATGTAAAATTGAAGCCTGTTCCTTATTTTGCGAATAGGACGTTACCGAAAAAAAGATTGAAATAAATACAACTACGATTGGTTTCATGCTTGCGTTTTTAATATGTACTAAAGACGCAAGCATTTTATTAGTGTTGCAAGAATTAATCTTTTTTAACTAAAATCAGATCAATTTCAAAGTACTTGTCTTTCATTACGCTTAATGCAAAGGCTCCAGCGGATGCAGCAAATACAGAGTAATCTAATGCACCTTTTACACCACTTGACAATGTTATTGCTATTGCAAATAATAACATCAAATAACCACTTAATTTTGCGAAAAAAGCTGTTTTGAAACCAATGATAAGGCATAATGCAAATACAACCTCCGCTATTGATGCAATAGTTCCAGCAAACGGAATCATACTGCTCGGGATCCAAGGATTAATAAGTTCGGTATAGCCTAAAAAACTATCCCAATTCCCCCATGCCGAAACTTCTTTTGGCCAATAGCCTAATCTATCGGCTACAGCTGAAAGGAAGCCAATAGCAATAGCATATCTTAAAAAGAGTTTTATTATTTTACTTTCCATATTGATTGTGTTCTTTGTTAGTTGTTGACTTTATAATTTCCTGGCTCAAATTTAAAAGTTTTCATTAACCTTGACCAAGTATTTATTTGAGATATTGCTAATGTGAGATAACAAATTTCCGTTTTACTAAAGAAGTCCAAAAGTGGGTCATATATTTCATCTATAAGAGGTTCTCGACTAAGTCTTGTTAAATGATCAGTAAATGTTAATACAGCTCTTTCTTTATTGGTGAAATATGGAGTTTCTTTCCAAACACATAATGATGATAAGCGTAATTCAGATTCTCCCGAGTGTTTAAGTTCTTTGTAATGCATATCTACACAATAGGCGCAACCATTTTTTTGAGCGACCCTTAGTCGGATGAGTTCTAATAATTTAAATTCGATTGAAGAATTTTCTAAATAATCTTCAATATCTCTCAGTTTTTCAAACATGCCTTGTGGAATGTCCTTGTATGAAATGCGTTCCATTCTATTTTATTTTTTATTATAAATCAAAATTAGAACAGTCAGCGTTCAAAAAAATTAAGGCATCTTAAGAAATATTGTTTTCTATTTGTTTTTTCTAAT
>Ga0209395_1006325_pt1 | contig 12880 bp, 9 predicted proteins | sample GOMGulsemesocosm_3_FD_184635 | JGI IMG/M metagenome (GOLD analysis project Ga0209395, IMG submission 184635) | Methane-oxidizing microbial communities from mesocosms in the Gulf of Mexico - GOM9D Gulf of Mexico (SPAdes) (version 2) | ecosystem: Environmental > Aquatic > Marine > Cold seeps... | reverse complement strand
AACAATATCCTAAATCAAACTTTTTAATGGTATCTTCTCTGAATCCACGCTCCAAAAAGTAAGATAAACCAATGGCTTTACCTTGTTCACTTTCAGTTAAATTTCTAGAAAAATGATTTTTAGCAAACTCATTAACAACCGCTAAGTTTTCACGAATAGACTGAGCTTGAACTTCCTCAGGTGTACGTTTTTTATCTTCCTTAACCTCAATATTATACTTATCTGCTAACCAACGCAAAGCTTCAGGATAACTCATGTGTTCTGCCTCCATTAAAAAGGTAACCACATTTCCTCCTTTACCGGAACTAAAACATTTCCAGATTTGTTTAGCTGGTGAAATCATAAATGAAGGTGTTTTTTCATCTACAAAAGGACTTTTTGCTTTGTAATTTGAACCAGATTTTTTCATTTGTACAAAATCAGCCAATACCTCCTCTACTCGAGCAGTTTGAAAAATTTCGTCAATGGTTTCTTTTGGTATCACACCACAAATTTAGTTCATTTTTGTGGAATTATTCATTTTTAAATACGTATTTATAGTTTAGTAAGAAACTTAGCTCATTTAACGCTATTTATTATTTAATATAAACGCAATAAAAGTCTATTAGATTAATTATATTGTTATTTACATAACGAAAAACAAGAACGAATTTTAAGGTAAAACTTATCCTTAGCGAATCGCTAGTATTAATAAAATCTTATGAATAAAATTTTAATAATAGTGTTTCTTTTTTTTAAAAACAAACTCATATAGTCAAGACTTTCATTGCTCCTTATCAGAATGTATAATTAAAAGTTCTAAGTTAATTACTTTAATATAAAAGAGGCAGATTCTATAATCATTTATTTTGTTCTAAATGCAAATTGTTCAGGCATATATGACTTCAAAACATCAGTTAGAAACGATATATTATTCCTTGACTTTTAAATAAGGAACACTTAATTTAATGAACTCAACAAAAGTTGGTTATGAACAAGTAATAATTTTTGATTCTATTTAAACAAAATAATGATACTATAGTAATAGCAATGTACATATACTCACAAAGTCTAGATTTAGTAGAACCCAATTGTTACTGTAATTTATATAGTGAACCTCTTAGAATCTCTAAAATTACCAGGATTTTCATTTATAGGTCTTAACAGGAAAAATTATTTGAAATTAGAAAAAAACTAAAAATTGACACTAACTTATAGTCAATCCAAATTTTGATAAAGCCAATATTAAAATTAAAATTCTTAGCTTTATCCCATCATGACTAAAAAGATAATTAAACGTATAATATTGTGGTTAATAGCTGTACCTGTTCTTTTATTTACTGTGGTATTAACAGTAGTTTATTTTAAACAAGATGCTATTGTACAATCGCAAATCGAAACACTAAACACGACTTATAAAGGAAAAATTTCAGTTGGTGATGTGCATTTAGCACCATTTACTAACTTCCCTTTCATTTCATTAAAAATTGATGACATTATTGTTCAAGAGAATAAAGAAAAAAATTCTTCTGAAATTTTAAATGTTAGTGATATTTATTTAAGTTTTTCAATCTGGGATATTCTGGACGGAAATCATGACATTCAATCTATTCTTATTGAAGATGGGTTTTTCGATTTGGTCATTCACCCTGATGGTACAATTAATGTACAAAATGCTTTAGCAACCGCATCAGAAGAGGACAATACAAACCCATTAGAAATACATTTAAAAGAAATTGAATTAAAAAACTTAGACATACATAAACGTCAAGAAGCTACAAATTTAGATGTTGAAAGTTTTATTTATTGGGCCAAAGGTGGTTTTAACACCTTAAATGATAAAATTAGTGCACATGTGGATAGTGAATTAGAGTTAAATGTTATCGACAATGGAGATACGACTTACATTAAACATAAACACTTTGAGTTTCATACCGATTTTATATTTGATAATAAAAGTGGTACGCTAGATTTTAAGCCTTCAGGTATTACCATGGAACATGGGGATTTTGACATTTCTGGAAGTATTGACACTGAGCAAGACATGACTTTAGACTTAGACATAAAAGGAACAAATCCAAGTTTTGATTTATTTATAGCTTTTGCACCAGAAGAATTAATACCTGTATTAGAACGTTATGACAACGAAGGTGATATTTATTTCAATGCAATAATTCAAGGGCCAACAACAAAAGGACGACAGCCATTTATTGACGTTAAATTCGGAGCAAGTGAGGCCTATTTAGAAAATAATTCAGAAAAAAAACGTATTAAAAAAATGGGATTCTCTGGCCATTTTACAAATGGAGGCAAACGAGATTTAAGTACCATGGAATTTTCAATTAATGACATGACTGCCGATATTGATAAAGGTAATATTCTTGGTTCTGTATTAGTTAAAAACTTTGAAGCACCAGAAATTGACATGACTTTAGATGCTGATTTTGATATAGATTTCATTGCCTCTTTTTTAAATTTAGAAGATATTCAAGATGCAAGAGGAAATGTTGTCATGCATCTTAAGTTTCATGATATTATTGATTTAGAACATCCAGAACATGCGCTAAATGATTTGAATAAAGCCTATTTTGCTGAGCTTAACATTAAAGATCTTAATTTCACTTCTGAAAGTTTAATTGCTCCAGTACAAGATTTAAATGCTCACCTTATTATGAATGGTAAAAAAGCAGAACTTGTGCTTTTAGATTTTATAATGGGTAACTCTAACCTTGCCATGTCAGGATTTCTTTCTGATTTACCAGCTATTATTCACCATGCGTCAACTCCAGTTCATTCACAATTAAAAATTGAAAGTAAACTGGTTGACATAGCAGAATTAACAAACTTTTCGGCTAAAGATAGTACAGGTATTGATGAACAAATTGAAAATTTAAGTTTGGCTTTTTCATTTAATGCGTTAGGAAATGCATTTACAGAATTTAAACATATCCCACTTGGCGAATTTTTCATTGATGATTTGTATGCAGACCTAAAGCACTATCCTCACACGCTTCACGATTTTCATGCAGATGTGATGATAAAGGATGACGATTTAAACATTTTAGATTTTACCGGAATTATTGATGCCTCTGATTTTCATTTTAATGGATTAATTCATGACTATAGTTTTTGGATGCAAGACGAATTAAATGGAGACGTAGATTTAGATATTATGCTAAAATCTGATATGCTAAAGTTAGAAGATTTATTTGCCTATAAAAACGAAAACTATGTACCTGATGATTATAAGCATGAAGAAATTGACAACCTTAAGTTACATCTAAAAAGTAGTATGCACTATATAGATTCAGAATTGAAGTCAATTGACTTAAATTTAGATCATTTTAATGGGAAAATGCATGTACATCCTTTAAGATTTGAAGATTTTAAAGGGCGTTTCCATTATGAAGATGAGCATTTAATGGTTCAAAATTTTCATGGAAAAATGGGAGAGACCATATTTGACATTGACATGAACTATTATTTAGGTGAGGACGAAGCGATAAAGAAAAGAGACAACTTATTTAAATTAAAGTCAAATTATATTGATTTTGATGCCTTAACAAACTTCAACTTAGAGCCTCCTCATAAAAGAAATGAAAAGAAAGAAGACGCTGCTCACAATACGGAAGATACTCCTGAACATTCATCTGCATTTAATCTTTATGAATTACCATTTTCAGACATGGCGTTTAACATTGACATTGATCACTTTATTCATCACCGCTTAGATTTCAAAAAAATCAAAGGTCAGTTTAGAATCACACATAATCACTATATCTATATGGACCAATTTAGTTTAGATGCCGCTGGTGGTCATCTTGACTTAAGTGGATATTTTAATGGAAGCGATCCAACACACATTTATCTGAAGCCCGATTTAAAAATAAAGAATATGGACTTAGATAAACTTTTGTTTAAATTTGAAAACTTTGGACAGGACGAAATTGTTTCCGACTATGTTCATGGACAATTAAATGCCAACATCACAGGTAAAATTCGTGTTTATCCAGATTTGATTCCAGATCTGGACCAATCTGAAGTGCATTTAGATGTAAAAATATTGAATGGTCGTTTAGAAAATTACAGTCCAGTCATGATGCTTTCTGATTACTTTGGAGACAGTGACTTAAAAAGCATTCGTTTCGATACACTTCAAAACCATATGGATATTACAAATGGAAAAATTACACTCCCTAAAATGAATATCGAATCTAATTTAGGTCATCTGGAAATATCAGGAACACAAGACATGGATGATAAGATTAACTATTTTGTTCGCATTCCTTGGAGTTTAATAAAACAAGCTTCTCGTAATAAACTATTTGGGGTAAAAGAAGTTGCAACTGCTAAGGAAAATGAAATTATTGAGCTTGACCCTAAAAAGAAAACGCGATACCTTAATTTAAATATATTTGGAACTTTTGATGATTATTCTATCAAAATAAAAAAGAACAAAATATAACAACCAATATAAAACAAATTAAAATGGAATTAGATTACATAGGAAATATAAATGAATATGGTGAAAGTGTAGTTAGACTTTACAACTTTGACAAATCTGAATCAATTCAATTTAGAAATTTGATTGAAGAAGTTATTGTAAACAGAGCCTTAAAACTTGATCTTTCACAAGTAGATTTTATTAAAGGACGTAATTGCAATTTAATTCTCGGCCTATTTAAAACGGATGAAGGCATTCTAAGTAATGATAACGAAACATTTTATTGTGCTTTAACATTAGAAGGATTTAAAACCATGCTAACCTTATTAGAACCATTCTGTAAAAAAGAAACTAAAGGTCATCAATATTTATATGAAGCTGATAATCCTATTGACTTCTTATTTTCTCCTGCAGGCACTTGGTAAAGTGAAATTAGCCCTCCTATAAAACTAAAATAGATGTATACAAAAAAAGTTTATAAGTTAAAAGACATGATAAAATGGACTCGATTTGAGACCTTATTGTTTTTTGTAATAATTTCAATGTTCGTTGGATTGTATTATTTGTTAGACCTAGAATGGCTAAGAATTCCCTGGACTCCAATTGCAGTAATTGGTACTGCAGTAGCTTTTGTTATTGGGTTTCAAAACAATGCTGCATACGGTAGAATATGGGAAGCTAGACAAATTTGGGGAGGAATAGTCAATACGTCTAGATCCTTTGGAATGTTTGTACAAGATATGGTTAACAATGAACACGCCACCGAAAAATTGTCAACTGAAAAATTACAAAACGAAATAAAAGTACTTACTTATAGGCACATTGCATGGATGACAGCATTAAGACACGCCATGCGAGAAGATAAACCATGGGAGACTGTAATGTATGAAAAGACTAATAAAGAATGGAATAAAATGGTGCAACCTCCAGAGTGGAACTCTGACCTTATAGATGATTTGAAGTCCTATCTTTCAGAAGAGGACTTAGCCTATGTTATGAGTAAAAACAACAAACAAACGGCTATACTTTACTTACAATCTCATCATCTTAAAGTGTTAAAACAAAAAGGAGTAATTTGGGAATTTTCATTTCTAGAATTAGAAAATGTATTACAAGAAATGTTTACGCTCCAAGGTAAGTCCGAACGAATCAAAAACTTCCCTTACCCACGTCAATTTGCAACATTGAATCATTATTTTATGTGGATTTTTGTTCTATTATTACCCCTGGCAATTGTGCCTCAATTTGCAGAAATTGCTAGAGAAATAAGTCTAACTCAGCCTACAATTGGCTCTATTTTCGTTTGGCTTTCAGTTCCTTTTTATGTGATTGTATCTTGGGTTTTTCACACTATGGAAAGAATTGGTAGAACCGGTGAAAACCCATTTGAAGGTTCAGCTAATGATGTTCCAATTTCAACTATAGCTCGTGGAATTGAAATTGATTTAAGACAAAATTTAGGAGAAGATTTGGAAAAGATTCCAAAACAGTTTCCTGTGATTTATGATACTCAGATGTAACTCGTAACATTAGTAAATCAACTTATCTTTGGATGCTCATCATTAGTATGTTCAGACTAATTAAAACCAGAGAATAAGTTAGCCTCATTCTCTTTTTTTATAAAATAATTTAACATAGTTGTGATAATTTAAAGTTTTCTGCGAATAATATAGAAACGATACAAACATGAGTAAGGAGAAATTCATAGCAACCATAAAAGACAATCAAAATTTAATTTATAAAGTCTGTTACACATACTGCTATAATATTGACTTGAGAAAAGACTTGGAACAAGAAATACTTTTACAGTTATGGCGTTCCTTTTCTAATTTTGACGGACGCGTTAAAGTTTCAACATGGATGTATCGCATTGCTTTAAACACAGCCATTTCATTTTTGAGAAATGATAAGAAATTTGAAAATCAAAAACTATCTTTTGATGAATCTATTATTACTTTTCCAACTAATGAATATGAAATAGAACAAGATGAAAATGTAAGTCTGCTTTATGAGTTTATCAACAAATTAAATGAATTTGACAAAGCTTTGATTCTACTTTATCTAGATAACTTTAAATATAAAGAAATATCTGCTGTGTTAGGCATTTCAGAATCCAATGTAGCAACAAAAATGCAGAGGATAAAAAACAACCTTAAAACACAATTTAAAACACACTAAAATTATGGAATTAGATACATTAAAAGAAGCATGGACAACCCACAACAAAAAATTAAATCAGAACTTAAAATTAAATGAGACTTTATTAAGAAAATTGAATTTAGAAAATGCCAAAAAGGAAATGAATAAACCATTAGTAATGGAGTTTGTAAACACTAGTTTTCTATTCTTAGTAACATCTTATGCATTGATTTTATCGTTTCAAATGTCGGCCGACACACTATTTAGTATTCCTGGGTTTATATCTGTACTGTTTGCCATAGGATTTATGACTATGGGCATCATAAGAATTAAACGAATGTTAGACCTTGATTATGATAATGCATCAATCGTTACCCTTCAAAAAAAATTGGTTCAAACCAAAGTATTAGTCTTAAAGTTTAGAAAAATAGAGTACTTCATGCTACCTTTTTACGGAATCACACTCGCACCTATTTTATTAAAAGGGTTGTTAAATCAAGATATTTACAGCATGATTCAACAAACATACATGCAAGTTATTGTTGCGATTGGAATTGTTGTGATTGTTTTATTAACGCTTTGGTCAAATAAGTTTTATTATGATCGAAAATTGAAAAGTGCTGAACAGTCCCTATTCGAATTAATAAAGTATGAAAAAGACAATCAGTCAATCGTATAATAAGTATCGTTTATTTGTCAAATCAACGGAATTTCAATGTAATTAAAGGAAGTATTATTTCCTTTAATTACATTATTTTCATCACTTAACATAGTTCTCTCATCCATAAAATTAAAAGTTGTTAGTTAAAATAAAAATATTAACTTTAGGGAAGTGCTAAATTTCTGAATACAAGCATGTACCAATAAATGAATAGGATTATGGAGTTTATATTAAAAACAACATTCAATACAACTGTTAAAACAATTTATAACGCTTGGCTTTCAAGTGAAAAACACACTGAAATGACAGGAGGTGTGGCAACTATTTCAGCTAAGGTTGGAGACAATTTTTCAGCTTGGGACGGTTACATTAGTGGTCAAACTATTAATTTAGAATTAAATAAACGCATTGTTCAATCTTGGAGAACTTCACAGTTTGATGAAGGTGAACCAGATTCACAACTTGAAATACAACTTGATGAAATTAATGGGAAGACTGAACTCACTTTAATACATAGTAATTTACCAGAAAGTGGAGAACATTATAAACAAGGCTGGGAAGACCATTATTTTGAGCCAATGAGGAATTACTTCTCTGAATAAATAAGTAACCATAAGATAACTATCCCTAATATTCATGAATTATAATAATCGAAAATTCAAACCACTATCAAATTCAGAGAATGGTGAAGTATCACCTGATATGATTTTTCATTACAAACAAACTAATAACATACTGACTTGTACATATTATGGCCCTAAAATAACATCAGGACATTTAATCGGTATTGTTGACGACAGAGGTAATATAGAAATGAGTTACCATCAAATTAATCAAAATGGTGAATTGATGACTGGTACCTGTCATTCAACACCAGAACTATTAGAAAATGGAAAAATTAGATTATTTGAAAATTGGCAGTGGACATCTGGTGATAAGTCAAAAGGAAATTCAGTTTTAGAAGAGCTATGAACTCTACCGAACATATCATTTTAGAAACTGAACGGTTAATACTTAGAGAATTAAACACCTTAGATGCTGAAAATTTTTATAACTTAAACTCAGACCCTGAGGTTATGAAACATACGGGGGATGTACCTTTTATTTCAGTCGAATCTGCTAAACAATTTTTAGAGAATTACTCCGATTATCAGAACAACGGATTTGGACGTTGGGCAGTAATTGATAAAGAATCAAAAACATTTTTAGGTTGGTGCGGTCTAAAATTAAATGAAGAACATTTAATTGATTTAGGTTTCCGATTTTTTAAAACACATTGGGGCAAAGGCTATGCAACTGAAGCTGCTCAGGCGTCATTAGAATATGACTTTAATCACTTAAATATTTCTGATATTATTGGCAGAGCATCATTAGAAAATAAAGCATCAATACATGTCTTAGAAAAATTAAACATGATTTTTTGGAAATATGATAAATGTAAAGGCATTCAAAACTCAGTGTATTATACATTAAGTAAACTACAGTTTAATACCTAGCCAATTTAGTTGGTATAAGTTATTTAATGAATTGAGTATTATTATTAAAATCAAGTCCTTCTCAATACCTTTAACACAAAATAGCAGCTATAGTGCGTTTATTATAAATACAACTTTTCTCTGCGTTACGTATCACTTAAATCTCACATACATTTTATTATAACTCCCCTTCTTCTCTATCCTCTTATGTATTAGATTTTCTGAAAATGGATTAACAAATATTGAATCATAGTCTTATATTTTCCATTTGACGCATCAAATGATAATTATTTGATGCGTACCAATAGAAGAAAAATCTCCAAAATGATGAATGTCAAAATCATAAGTTCCATGAATACTAAAAAAATAATTTAGTATTAAAATCTGTTTCTGTATTTAAAATAAATTACTCATTCACAGACTACTCATTAGTGTTATTCATAATGAAATAAAACTCATTAAACAGAATCAAAACACTTTTAATCTACAAAAAAACGTAATTCATCTAAAAATAAATTTGTTTTATCAATTGTTTATTCGTAAATTGTCTGAGCGAGTTTCTTTTTATTTTTAATTTAAACTCAATTTTAATAATAATAACTTAACCCAGAACCTATGAAAAACTTTACCTTATTAACCTTTTTTTCGTTTTTTATTTCAACCACATTTTCTCAATCTTGTGACACTAGTGTCCCTAATTACGTAATTGACCTTTCAGGCGCTCCAGATTCAACCTGGGTCTTATTTGAAGAAGACGCTTTGGCAAGAGATGGCCTATGTTGTGGTGCTGCACCAAACGAAAACTGTATTAGTTTTGAAATTACACTTGATCCCAATTCTGCTGGAATATTTTTTGATTATGATGGAGCTGGAGCGTTTGGAAGTTTAAATTGGCAAATTGACTGTGGTCCCATAAATTCTTTAAGAGATACGATTTGTGTTACAGACCCAGGTCCATTTACATTAACATTTTGTAAACCAGGTTCAGATAACGGTAATTATTCATTAACTTCCGTTTCAAAACCCATTTTCCCTGAGGATCAGACAATCCCTTTAAATTGTAGCTTAACATTAAATGCATATGGTGTAACAGCAGAAACAACAAATTGGACATCTATTTCACCTGGTTCGCCTGGAGATTATGATTATTTGTTAGATTGTACAAATTGTTTAAACCCTACTTTTTCGCCTGATCCCCTTGCACCCTCAGTAATTGAATATCAAGTTTGTGGTTATCCCATATTAGAAGGGTGTGTTGGTGCGCTTATTTTTTGTGATACATTATCAATTACAACCCAAGACTCTCTAACAGTGTCCGCAATTCCTCAAAGTGCAACATTTTGTACTGGAGGTAGTACAATAATTAATGCAAGTGCAACTGGAGGAGATGGCAATTACAGCTTCTTTTGGTTCGATAACTCTTTAAACCAAGTAGGAACAGGATCTACATTTATCACTGGTATTGCAGGAACTTACACCTTAGAAGTACGAGACGGGAATTATAAAGTTGGGAACTGTTCAGGATTTTATGATGCATTTATTGTAACAGAAGTTAGTCCGCCAACAGTCAATGCTGGTAATGATCAAGTACTATGTGCTATTTCACCAAATACAGTACTAAATGGAGACATTACACACGCCACGGGTGGACTATGGACAGGTGGTACAGGTACTTACATCAGTTCAAACACTCAAATTGACGCAACATACATACCAACTACAGCTGAAATAGCTTTTGGATCAGTAAATTTAACATTAACATCAACTGGTTCAGGTGGTGGATGTATTAATAGTTCTGATGATGTAACTTTATTTTTTATTGATACTTTAAAAACCAATTTAGTAGATACAACTCTTAATTGTAGTAATTCTGAAATTTTTATAGATCCTATAATTACTGGAGGTTTAGCTCCTTTTTCATATTTATGGTCAGACGGTACAACGAACTCTAATACAACACTTGGAACTGGCACACATTGTTTAACTATTACAGATGCCAATAACTGTTCTCACACCAAATGTTTTACCATTTCTGCCCCATCGCTAATATCTTTAGTTTTATCAAGTAATCCAACATCAATAAATGGAAGTTCAGATGGGTCTGTGTCTGTTATCACATCTGGTGGAACTTCTCCATATTCATACCTATGGAGTAATTCCGGAACAAGTTCAACAGAGACTGGGCTACCTTATGGTATTTATACTTTGACTGTAACAGATGATAATGATTGTGAAATGCTTGGTAGTACAGTTGTAAATCAACCAGCATGTAACGGTTATTCAATTTCAACAGCATACACTCCTGTATTATGTTTTGGAGATTCAACAGGAACAACATCTGTTAGTATAAGTGGAGGTGTCGCTCCTTTTAACATTTTATGGAATGACTATAATTCTCAAACAACAGCAACTGCTGTAAATTTACCGGTTGGTGTATACGCAACAACTGTAACAGATGATAATGGCTGTATTGCAATTGGAACAATTCCAGTTATAGAGCCAGAAAAAATGACCAACACTTTTACTCAAACCAACGTTACAGTACAAGGAGGAAGCAATGGAGTTGCTGAATCTCACGTATTGTCAGGAACTAGTCCCTACACTTATCTATGGTCAAATTCAGACATTACCAGCGAAATAGCCAACCTAACAACTGGATGGTATAGTATTAATATACTGGATAACAATAATTGTGTATTACAAGATAGCTTGTTTATAAGTGAACCACCTTGTAATTTATTTGACATAAATGTAGCTACTACCCCAGTAATTTGTAATGGTGAGGCAAATGGTGAGGCAAGTTTGACAATCCTACAAGGCGTAGAACCATATTCTATTAGTTGGAGTTCTTCTCAAACTAATGTTACAAGCGTTACAGGCCTTACAGCAAATATATATACTGTAGAAGTAACAGATGCCCAAAACTGTTATGCATTTACAAGTTTTGGTATTTCAGAGCCATCCCCTTTAACCGTTGGACTATTAACTACTCCCAGCACTTGCTATAACGCTAATAATGGAACTATTGATATGACCGTATCTGGTGGAACTTTACCGTTCTACTCCTTTATTTGGGAAAATAACTCTATAAATGAAGATAGAATTAACTTGTCACCAAGTACATACTCAGCAGTAGTTACTGATGAAAATGGCTGTACAGCTGATGCAAGTACTACTATTACTGAACCTGATATTATCCAAATCGCATACACGTCTGAAGACGTTACCTGCTTTGAAGGTTCAGATGGAGATATTGACCTTACTGTTTTAGGAGGTACAGCTCCTTACAGTTACAACTGGTCTAATGGTGGACTTTCGCAAGATTTGTCTGGACTTGATGTTGGGGGTTATATTTTAAATTTAACTGATGCTAATTTTTGTACTCCTAATGAATCTACAACAGTAATAATAAATGAACCTCAAAAAATAGTAGCTGATAGTATTTTAATATCATGTCCCATACCAGGAGCTAATAACACAGCTGTTATCATTTATCCTGATGGAGGAACACCTAATTATGCTATCTCATTTGATGATGGTTCCACCTATTTAGCATATGGGGACTATGTTGAAAATCAATTAATCAACTCAAATTACATATTGAAAATAAAAGATCAAAACAACTGTATGTCTGACTCTTATCCTATCTCTATAGATGATAGTATTGTCGCTCAATCAATTGACCTTAACCTGTGTTATTTTACAGGACAAACTACAGAAGAAGTTACTATCACTCCTGCTGGAGGAACTCCAGATTATTCAATTTCTATGGATAATGGTATAACATTTCATCCAGTTCTTGATTATGACATTACAATCGATATAGATAACTCATATAACATAATAATTCAGGATAGTAAAGGCTGTTCTTCTATTACTTACCCAATTACACTACCTAATATTATTGAGTTTTCGGTTAATATTACCTCAGACTTTAACGGTGAAGATATTAGCTGTTTTGGTGAATCTGACGGAGTAATAGCATCAACAATTTCAGGAGGAACTTCACCTTACACTTATGTGTGGAGTAACTCTGAAACAACTCCTGATATTAATGGATTAAATGCAGGTAACTATTCTGTGACAGCATTTGATCTAAACAATTGTCAAATAACAGATGACATTACATTAATAGACCCAACAGTAGTAACATCATCTATGGCTATTACCTCTAACTATAAT
>Ga0209395_1006324_pt1 | contig 12881 bp, 10 predicted proteins | sample GOMGulsemesocosm_3_FD_184635 | JGI IMG/M metagenome (GOLD analysis project Ga0209395, IMG submission 184635) | Methane-oxidizing microbial communities from mesocosms in the Gulf of Mexico - GOM9D Gulf of Mexico (SPAdes) (version 2) | ecosystem: Environmental > Aquatic > Marine > Cold seeps... | reverse complement strand
GTCGATACTTTGTAGTACATCCATCAGCCAGTGCATCTCAGCAAATTCGAAGCTAGATTTTGTCATCTGAATATTAATCCCTTAATCTAATAAATAATCGACTTGCTGATTAATCTTGGCGACAGAATCTTCAGTAAACAGTAATAATAAATCGCAGTTAATATTCACATTTTCAATCTCGTAGTGGATCTCAATCGCTAGGGTTTGTGACCATTGATGATTACCTGATTTCACTAAATCATCTACGTGGCAATGTTGCCCTAGTACCACAGGGTGACCTTGGTTAAAGGAAATCTCTAATTGTTCACCGATACCGTGGATACAGGCGCCGATTAAGACAGAACTAACATCCATTAGTAGCTCAAGTTCACCATGACGGTCGAGAGGGCCCTTGTATTTCATCAGGGTCGCGAGGTCAGAGAAACTGGCATCGTTAAAAACAAGCAGGGCTTCTCCCGCGATACCGGAGCCGATAAACCCTTGGCAAACAGCGGATACATCAGTATTCACAGTTGTATCTGCTAAAGCCATGTGAAGTTCACTGGCACTGATCATATTCACTTTTGGGATAGGTAAAATAACGTAAACGTTTAATAACCGAGCTAAGCGATCTGCGGCTTGGCCCATCGCTACGTTGGTGATCTCTTGATAACAGTCGCGTTGATCTTCGGATATCAGTGTCATTGCTTGGGCTCCCATTATTCAACCTCGGACAAAATGCCAAACTCGGTAAGAATTTGAGTGGCTTTTTCTTTGTCTATGGGTTTTTTAATGAAGGCCATGGCGCCTAGTTTTTTTACCCGCTCTTGTGCGTCCGGCTGTATATCGCCGGACACGACAATCACCATAGCGGGCAAGTCTTCTTTACGAATGATTTCTAATACACCGTAGCCATCCAATTCAGGCATGGTCAGATCAAGAAAAACAACTTCTCCTTTACCCTGACGGATCGCTTCTACCCCTTCTAAACCATTGCTGGCGAAGGTTAAATCAATATCCCAGCCATCGGGGAGTGCACGTTTCATTTGTTTGCGTGCGAAGCTGGAGTCGTCACAGATAAGAACCGGTAGAGCCATGATCATTGGTCGCTATAAAACTAGATTACTCTAAGTAATAGACGGGAAAGTGTGATTTCTCAAGCAGTTAGCTGAATATACTTGGCTTCTTATTGCCTTACCTTTTCAGCGCCAGAGTTGAATGCCCATTCAAAAAAACTGTCCAAGTTTTGTTTTATTAAACCATCATCGCAAGTGCCGTTACGCTCTAGCCAGTGCAAGGTATTGCCAATGGCCACGATAGACCCTGAAACAAGAAAGGTGGAGGCTGGAATAACAATGAATATGGCGCATGAATTTCCAGAGCATGAACCATCCTGGGTGATTTTAATGGTTTCTAGCGCTAACTCTCGTGTGAGCATCTGGCAGTCATCTTTGGTCGCAAGCAAAGGCTTACGAACCGGTACAAAAGCACAGGATGTTGAAAATATGATTAATAGAGAGAATATTAAGCAACGTATTCCCCTGTTTAGAGTATTCATATCTTTTTAGGCTCTTTGATTTAGAGCAGCTTGATTTAGAGCAGCTTGATTAAGGGCTGTTTGATTAAGTAATTGTTAAAATTGTAGTGCTTTGTTTAATAAATGAACAGTATTGGCTGTCTTTAGGGTGACTATTACTTAATATCAGTTAGAATGCGCCACCTAAAATATACTGACCAAAATGAGTTACTTGCAATGATTCGCGAAATTCTGCGCTCTATCGTATTAAATATGCGTAATAAACGACAAAAGAGCTTTCAGCCGAAACCCTTTATGTCGGTGGTTAAGCGTAAATTTCGGGTGGGTTTTGCTGACATCGACTTTAATATGCACATTAATAACGCGCGCTACATGGTCTATATGGAACGTGCTCGCTGGGATCATCCGGTACAGACCCAAACTTGGGATCTTATGTTTAAAGAGAAGCTGAACTTTATCGTTGCAGGTATTGAGATGGGCTATATTCGTGAGTTACGTCTTGGTAAGCGTTTTGAAGTAGAAACGCACTATCTTGGTTGGGATGAAAAATACTTTTATCTTGAGCAACGCTTTGTAGCGGATAATAAAATACATGCGTATGGCATGGTAAAAGCGGTGTTTTTACAAAAGGGTAAAATTGCTGAGCCCGAAAATGTTGCTAATATCTTGGGGATTGAAATCTCCTCTGATCCGCTCCCGGAACATATGGGTTTATGGAAGTCGTTGGCTCAAGCTAAGCGAAATTATTCGACAGCAAGCATAAGTTCAGATGTCGAAGTAGAGAAGGTAGCGGCTTAACTCTCGCTTTAATTCTCACTGTAAAGAATACTGTCTGAGCAATTACTCAGTCAGTATTCTTTATTCTTCCCTTATCTTTACTTCTATTGGTACGGTTATTGGTACAGTGGCATTAAGCTCTTTTCATTGCGGTGTTTAGTAGAACGTTTCTTTTTGATCGCTTGAGTTAAACTATTCCATAAAATCTGACCATTAAAGGCTGAGTTTTTGGCACCTTCGTATAAATAGCTATCAAGTTCTCTGATCGCATTGGTGAGAACAAGGTCATTTAATTTCTGGCTCAGCTCATCGAGATTGGCGATATTAAACTCTTCTTGTGACCATAACTTCAAATATTGTCGAATGTTCGCGGCATCATTTTTCTGACAAGCCTTTTTCAGTTCTTTTAAGTATTCTTTGTTAGTAGGTTTCTCAACTTGCTGAGTTTTGACGTTTTTATTGATGCTATTTTTCCATAATAAAAATGCAGTAATAATGTTAGTCAGTAATAAAAACAGTGAGGCAAAAATCCAATAACCGGAAGAGTTACTGCTTTGTGATGCTTGTGCGGATTCTAAGGTATTATTTGATCCAGAGTTTTGGCTGCTCGCTGCGGCAAGGGTATTTTTTGCTTCAGCAACATTGACTGTTTGTGCGGGTAGGATGGCATATTCAAGTTTGTTTTTCTCAAGATTCCACCATGGAATTCTCATTTCAGGCACGGTAATACGACCACTTTTAGTCGGCACTATGGCTAGAGATTGCTGGTATAAACCTTGGATACCTAAGCTATCGGTTTTATCATTGTGTTCTGATTGATCAGGGTAGTATTTCAATCCTTCAACAATCGGTAAGGCAATGCTAGGAAGTTGGCTACCGGAAAGGCCTTTGGCATTAATTGTGATATTACGCGTCACAGGTTCACCCACTTGCCATTCGTTATAGGGCTTGCTCCAGCGATCACTAATACTGATCTGTGGACTAGGCAACCAAGAGCTCTGAGGATAGCTTTTAGGCGTTGGTTTGATCTCGATGCGAATCGGCTTTGCAACAACAGAGACAGGGCGTCCACGACTCCAGCGATTGTATGAGTTCACAACACTGGCGGTAAATTTTTGCCCAGGGATAATCATTTCGCCACTTTCTTCAGCAAATATGGCATAGCGGCGTTCATAGACTCCCATTCGCTGGCCATTAATGCTGGTATTATACTGACGTACTTCACCCAAGGGTATGACATGAGCATCGCTTACTTTTAAGTCTGATAACCCAGCATCTTCGTGGTTAATACTGTAATAAAGCTTTTCTGTATACAGGACTTGGGCTTGCACATAAGTTGATGTTTGATCGACCTCGATATCAAAAAAGAATTCTTTGGCGATTTGTTCTTTAACAGATTGTGGTAACTCGTTAACGCTGACTTTGATGGCAGGACTCATTTGACCATCAAATTTGATGGAGGGAATTACCAGTTCACCTGTTCGAATGGGAGATAAGACTAAAGTCCACTCGGTATAAGAGACGGTTTTACCATTCATTGAGCGAAATTGATTGGCGCGCTGTTGATTTAATACGCGAAAATCTTTCTTTAATCCGGTTAAATCCGGTTGGCCAAAACCGACTTGTTCATCGTAGCGTAAGAATAAGCGGAAGCTATCATTTTCGGTGATTTGCTTGCGATCTACACTGGCGGTTAAAGTGCCAGCATTAGCTAAGGGATTTACTAATAATAAGCCTAAGCTAGTCATCATTGTAAAAAGTAGGGATATGATGGACTTTTTTACCATGAGACTTCTCCTTCGTCTTGATGTTCACGTTGTTTATATTGATATAGAAATTTACGTTTTAATAAACCGCCTGGATCATCAGGAATACGGTTTAGCCATTGTTCTAAAGCTTGTTTTTCTTCCCGAGATAACTCGTCTTTTGGCTGACCTTGCTCAGCTTTAGCTTGTCTCTCTTCAGCCGCTTTTTTCTCAGCTTCTTGTTCTGATTGTTCTTCAGTCTGCTCAGCTGATTTTTTCTCATCAGCATTGTCTTTCTGCTCTTCAGACTCTTGCTCAGGGTCCGATTGTTCAGAGCCTTGTTGCTCGGAGTCTTGCTGTTCAGAGTCTTGCTGTTCAGAGTCACCTTGCTCTGAATCTTGGTTTTGCGAGTCCTTTTTGTCAGACTTTTTCTCTTCAGATTGTTTTTCTTCAGATTGCTTTTCTTCTGAGTCTTCGTCTGAGTTCTCGTTATTATCCTGCTCTTGTTGTTCCTGCTGTTTTAGCAGTTCTTCAACTAACTGTTTATTAAACTGAGCGTCTTCAAAATCATTGTTTAGTGTTAAGGCTTTATCATAAGCCGCAACGGCTTTTTCTAAATCGCCATTGTGGGCTAGGGCATTGCCTTGATTAAAGTGACTGCTGGCTTGTTGTTTCTCACTTGAGTTTGTATTGGCTTCGAAGTTGTCAGCAGCTTGCTGATAATCACCTGCGCGATAAAAGCTACTGCCTTTCCAGCGCGGGTCTTCAAACAGCTCAGCCGCTTGTTCAGGATTATCTTGGAAAGCTTGCTGACCTTGCTGATCTTTTGTTTGCCAAGCATCTTGCCAAAAACCAGCAAAACTGTTTTCCGGTTGCAGAGCAATAACAAAAACCAGCGACATCATCCAGCCTCGGCGATAGGAGAATGCAGAGATGATTAGAATTAAAATGATAAGCCAATAACCTTGATCGGCCCAAAGGTCAAACTGTCTTTCGATCGGTGCCAGCTCCGAGTTATTATAATCGTTTAAAGAATCCAAAATTTCATCGGTTTGTAATAGGTATTGCCAGTCACTATCGTCGAAGCTCATTTGATGCCAGCGAATACCCAGCTCATTGGCCAGTTGTTTAATAATATCGAGCTCTAGCTTGGGTAAGACGATATTGCCTTTTTTGTCCCGTTTAAAGCCTTTGCCCTGCATCGAAATAGGTGCACCTTCTTCAGTGCCCAGTGTTAGTACCGTAAGTTGCTGCTTGTTTCTTCCTAAGGCTTTTTTAATACGTTTAATATCTTTCTTCTGAATGCCATCGGTAATCAATAAAAAGTCAGCTTTACTTAACCCTGCATCGGTTATCAGTTTTGCAGCGAGAGTTAAGGCTTTATCTGGGCGGCTGCCCATCGCAGGCATGATGAAGGGAGATAGAGAGGGCACTAAATTTATGATGGTATCGGCATCATCGGTAAGGGGTGTGACCGTATAAGCATCTCCGGCATATACCACAAGAGCTGTTAAGCCTTCGTTACGTTGCTTTAAAATGTCGATAACTTTTTGTCGTGCGCGGGTGGCTCGGTCTGGGCTGACATCTTGGGCTGCCATAGAGAGCGACATGTCCAATACAATCACTAACGCATCTTCTTTCTTTTGTACGGGTTGCGGTAGCTGTTGCCATGTGGGACCGGCTAAAGCAATGCTGGTTAGTAACCAAGCAAATAAGATAAACCATAATGGCCAGCGAGATTGCTCACTTGGCATCTGATCCAGCACATGAGGCATTAATGATTTATCAATAATGCCGTTCCAGCGTGCCGACGCTAAGCGTCGCTTTAGTAGAAAAACAAATAATATGATCCCAGGGATTAATGTGATTAACCATAAAGGGCGCAGTAAATGAAATTGAGAAAAGAATAATTCCATTATTATGACCCCCTTCTTTGGGACTTGATAATATAGGTTAAGTAGCTAAATAAACCGAGTTTTTGTAGGGCGATAATAAAACTAAGCAAGAGTGCTAAACCCAGAGGCCAGTAATAAATATTAATCTGCGGACGAAAGATTTCAGGATCTTTTTCAGTGGGTTCTAGTTGATCAATCATGTCGTAAATTTGCTCAAGCTCTTTGCTATCACGCGCTCGAAAGTAATGGCCTCCTGTTATATCAGCCATTTTCTGTAAGGTACCTTCATCCAGATCACGAGAAGGGTTCACTTGGCGAGAACCAAAGAAACTGGCGACTTCCATCGCATCGGCACCTAAACCAATTGTATAAATTTTCACCTTACTTTGCTGAGCCAACTCCGCAGCTTTTAATGGCTCAACTTCACCCGCCGTATTGGCACCATCGGTTAATAAAATAACCACACGACTCTGTTCTGGGTTGGACTGTAAGCGCTTGATCGTTAAGCCAATCGCATCACCAATGGCGGTTTTCTTGCCTGCTAAACCAATTTGGGCTTCATTCATAAGCGTTTGAACTGTCTGCCAATCAAAGGTGAGGGGTACTTGCAAATAAGCCTGACTACCAAATAAGACAAGTCCTAAACGATCTCCTTGGCGCTGGCCAATAAAGTCATTCAGTACTTTTTTGACTGTAAATAAACGATTAACGGGTCGTTTATTCCACTTCATATCTTCAATTTCCATACTGCCGGAAATATCGATCGCCAGCATCAAGTCTCTACCCGACGTTGGTAACTCAACGACTTCCCCCAATACATGAGGGCGTGCTAGTGCTGTTAATAATGCCAACCATAACAACGCGGGTAATACTAAAGCAGGCCAAGTTTGCTGGCTCTGAATCTGCGACGTTGCATTGCTCGTTTGCCATAAAGTAAGGTCAGGTACTTTCAACGCAGCTTCTTGCTGTTTTACCTTGGGTAATAACCAGAAAATTATCAAAGGTAGCGGTAATAGATAAAAAGCCCATGGCCAGTGCCAATCAATCATGTGAACTTCCTGTCTCGTTTTTAGTGTCGCTAGGCTTGTTATGTTTTAGCCAAGTCGAACAAGCTTGGTATAAGTTATGAACATTGAACTGGCAGTCTTGTTGGTATAAACCTTGGCCGATAGCTTGTTTTAAAGAATCGTTAAATAATGCTTTGTGGTTATCTTTAGGCAGCTGTTCGGGTAGAAAGTTGGCCCAGCTTGAACCTGAGAGAGAAACGGCATGAGGGTATTCTTGTAAGCAAAAACGTTTTAAAATTTGATTGCTCTGTTGTAAAAATAAGAGGGCATCATTATTAGCTTTGAATTGAGCATACTGACGATCTAATAATTGTAACGCTGCTTTTTTACTCGCTTCTTGCTTACGTTTTTGTTGCCAAAAATATAACCCAGCCAGAACACAAGTAATGAAAAGTGTTAGCAGTAGCCACCAACCAAATGCAATCGGCCAGTCAGTAATTGCATTGGGTAAATGAATATCTTTTATTAACTGAGATAAATCAGGCCCAGCAGCAGGAGTCGGTGAAGTTGTTGGCATCACTATTTCCCTTTCTTCTTAATCGCTTGGCTTAATCCAAGGCCTAAGCGTAATTCACTAATAATATCATTTTGAGCTTGTAAATTGATAAGCGGGATTCCAAGTTTTAACGTACGCTGTTTTAGCTCTTGTTGACGTTGCTGAAAGGCTTGTTGATGAGCAAGGCCTTGTGACTTTGAATAGCACTCTAGTTGCAAGCGCTGCTGGCCGTCGGTCAGAGGGTAACTGCCAAGGGGCAGGATGTTTTCTTCAAAGGCATCAAAAATATTCACCGCAACAACATCATTGTGTTTATTAATCTGATGCAATTGACGTTCGCAATCCAAGTTAAAACCCTGCCAGTCAGAAATAAAATAAATGGTGCTGCCGGGGCGTGCTACTCGACGGGCATGGCGGCACATGTCAGATAAGCGGCCTGCTGACTGTTGTGGATTTAAAGGTACTTGCTGTTGAGTAAACTCTGCTAGCTCATGCAAAACGTGCATGACTTGCTTGCGGCCCGGTTTAGGACGAATATCAATTTCACGCTGGTTATCAAAAAATAAGGCGCCAATGCGATCGCCATTATTCAATGCAGACCAGGCAAATAAACTCGCCAAATCGGCAGCTAAAACAGATTTGAATGCGTATTGAGTACCAAAAAACATGCTGGAGCGTAAATCGCAAACGATCATAATAGGGCGTTCACGTTCTTCGCGAAAAACCTTAATGTGGGGTTTTTGAGTACGTGCGGTCACGCGCCAGTCCATCGCCCGGATATCATCGCCGGGTTGATAGCTTCGAACCTCAGAAAAATCGACACCTCGGCCGCGCAAATTAGAGGTGTGGATTCCTGCTAATTCGTTCAATACCTTCTTCTGTTTATGAATCGGTAAAAGGTTGGCTAAATGTCGAATGGCTACTAGGTTATCCGTTTTAATCTCGGCACCTGAAGACAAGCCTTTGTTTGCTACCTGGTCCATCACTAATTCCTTATCAGTTTTAAACTAGTGTGTTTTAGGCAACGGGAACGCGGCTAATCAATTCATCGATCACTTTATCGGTCGTCATACCACTGGCTTCAGCTTCAAAGCTTAAAAGAATGCGGTGACGTAAAACATCGTGGGCAATGGCCTGCACATCATCTGGGCTAACAAAGTCGCGGTTATGAATCCAAGCATGAGCACGGGCGCAGCGTTCTAATGAAATGGTGCCACGTGGGCTTGCGCCATAATCGATCCAATTGGCAATATCTTCCCCATATTTTGCTGGGTTACGAGTCGCCATGACGAGCTGAACTATGTATTTTTCAACGGCGTCACTTAAGTGCAGGTTGAGTGTTTCTTGGCGAGCGGCAAAAATATCGGCTTGAGTCATTGTTTCGCCTCTCACCGGAGCTTGATCCATCGCTTCGCCACGGACTAAGCGCAAAATTTTGTGTTCCGCATCCGCATCCGGATAACCAATAACGACGTGCATCAAAAATCGATCCAGCTGAGCTTCTGGTAGAGGGTAAGTCCCTTCTTGTTCAATCGGGTTCTGTGTTGCCATAACCAAAAATAGCTTTTCCAATGGCATGGTATTACCACCAACGGAAACTTGGCGTTCGGCCATCGCTTCTAATAAAGCACTCTGTACTTTTGCTGGGGCTCGGTTAATTTCATCGGCGAGGATAAGGTTGTGGAAGATAGGTCCTTGTTGAAATTTAAAGGTGCCTTCTTCAGGGCGATAGATTTCAGTACCGGTAATGTCGCCGGGTAATAGGTCGGGAGTAAACTGAATACGCTTAAAGTCGCCCTCAATATGATCGGCTAAAGCATTGATGGCTTTGGTTTTCGCTAAACCAGGGGCGCCTTCTACTAATAAGTGACCATCAGCCAACAAAGCGATCAATAAACGTTCAATTAAATGTTCTTGGCCAATAATGTTGGCGCTCAATGCCTGCTTAAGTTGTTGGAATCCCTGCTGCATCTTGCTGCTCACTCTATTTTCGGTGTAATTATTTGATTTCATACAAGATTTTATTGATTGAAATGCTTACGTCAATGCTTCTGAGAAAGGAAGTAGGCATAAAGTTCTCAACTTCACACTACTTTACACAGAGTTTAGAAATAAAGTGATCAATTATTAATATTCCGAATAGAGATAAATCAACCTCTAATAGAAATCTATCGTCTAAGCTAAAAAATAAGGACATCTTCGGCAGAATTTTAGGAATCGTTTACATGAGTAATACCAAGCCATTGGCTAAGCCAGACCTAACGGCACTTTATCGTTTAATTGAAGATAGAAATGATAATTCACAAGCTGAAAGAATACGCCTATTTGCAGAGCTGTATTATGCAGACGCTCCAGCAGCAGATTTAAATGCCCGAAATGCAGAAGATCTGTATGGGGCGACGGTCTCATGTTGGCAGTTTATTCAACAAAATAAGAGTTCTCAGCCGAAAGTTAGGGTCTTTAATCCAGATTTTGAAGCTCATGGTTGGCAATCGACTCATACTGTTATTGAAGTGCTTGCGCAAGAAATGCCGTTTTTGATTGATTCTGTACGGTTGGAAATTAATCGCCGACAGATGTCGATTCATTCTATTAACTCGTGTGTGGCTCATATCGAACGCGATAGTAAGCATAAGAAAAAGGCCAGTTCTCCGTTATTCAAAGCTTCTGATAAAAGCCAAGCTGAAGCCATTATTTATATTGAAGTTGATCGTCATACCGACGCTGAAATGCTGGATGATTTGTCGCAAACTCTGGTGCAGATTCTTCACGAAGTGAATCATTGTGTTGAAGATTTCAGCGCTTTTACAGATAAAGCGCTAGAACTTTCCGCTGAGTTGAATCAGCTGCCCTGTGAAAAACCTAAAAAAGAAGTAAAAGAAGCGCAAGAATTTTTAACTTGGTTGGGAAATGAACACTTTACCTTTTTGGGTTGTGATGAATTTACGATAGAGAAAAAAGATGGCAAGACCTATATCGTACGAGATGAATCTCATGATTTAGGTATCTTCCGTTTTCATAAAACAGGGACAAATCAACGAAAGCTAGAGGAGTTACCGGCAGAAATACAAGATTTTGTTTTAAATTCAGAAATCATTAACTTCTTTAAGTCCGGTGATCGCAGCCGTATTCATCGCCCTGCGTATCCTGACTATATCGTAATTAAGCGCTTTAATGATGCCGGTGAAGTTATTGGTGGCGTGCGTTTTATGGGGTTGTACACATCTATTGTTTATATTGAATCGCCAAGTAATATCCCTTTAATTCGCCAAAAACTTCAGCAGGTGAGAAAGTTAGCGGGCTTCGATAAAGGCAGTCATAGTGGCAAAGAACTGAATAGAATCCTTGAGGTTTATCCTCGTGACGAACTTATTCAATCGAATTCCGAGCAGTTATATCACACTGCACTCGGTATTTTAAATATACAAGAGCGGCGTCAAACTCGTGCTTTTATCCGCAAGGGCACGTATGGGAAGTTCTTATACTGCCTAGTTTTCACTCCTAGGGATATTTATAATACCGAATTGCGGACTAGAATTCAGGGGGTATTGGAGGAGGCATGTGATCCCGAATTTGTCGAATTTAATACCTATTTTTCTGAATCTATCTTGGCTCGAACCCACTTCGTTTTACGTCTTAAAAACAGTGAAAGTGGTGATCTCGATCATGAAGAAGTAGAGCGCAAAATCCAACAAGTCGCTCGCAGTTGGGGGGATGATCTACATACTGCATTAATTGAGCAAGTCGGAGAAGAGAAAGGCAATCGTTACCATCAGGTTTATCGAGATGCATTTCCCGCAGGTTACCGAGAAGACTTTGGCTCACGTACTGCGGTCGCCGATATTCAACATATTGAAGATTTGCGCACAAATCCAGAAAAAGGCATCGCGATGAGTTTTTATCGTGAGCTGGAAGAGGGTGATAACCAGCTTAGATTTAAGCTGTTTAATTTGGATAATGTTTTACCCTTATCCGACGTATTGCCTATTCTAGAAAATCTAGGTTTGCGTGTTATTGGTGAGCATCCTTATGGTTTGCAATACGATGATGGCCGTAAGGTTTGGATTCATAATTTCTTATTGGAATATACCTTGGCTGCGCACATTGATATGCAAGCGGTGAAATGTTTATTCCAAGAGACGTTCAAGAATATCTGGCATGGTCATGCGGAAAGTGATGGTTTTAATAAATTGGTATTAGGATCAGAAATTGGTTGGCGCGATATTGCGATGTTACGTGGCTACGCACGCTATATGAAACAAATTCGTTTTGGTATTAGTGAAACTTATATTGCTGAAACCTTAAGTCGTTATATCGAAGTAAGCCGTTTATTGGTAAAGGCGTTTGAAGTGCGTTTTGGTCTGCATACTGAGTGGACAGAAAATCAACGTCAATTAGCCTTTAACGAGATTGAGCGTGAAATTACCGAAGCCCTCGATGGCGTTGAGCAATTGAACGAAGACCGGATAATTCGTCGTTATTTAGAGTTGATAAAAGCAACGTTACGGACCAATTTTTATCAGTGTGATGAGGAAGGCAAGGCTAAGGATTATGTTGCTTTTAAACTTGATCCTCATCAAATAAGTGATATGCCTCTGCCACGCCCTATGTTCGAAATTTTTGTTTATTCACCACGAATTGAAGGGGTGCATTTACGCGGGGGGAAAGTCGCCCGAGGTGGTTTGCGCTGGTCGGATCGAAATGAGGATTTCCGCACCGAAGTATTAGGTTTGGTAAAAGCTCAGCAAGTGAAAAATGCAGTTATTGTACCCGTGGGGGCGAAAGGCGGCTTTGTCGCGAAAAACCTTAATCAAGGTATGTCCCGTGATGAGTGGTTAGAGGAAGGCATTGCTTGTTATAAAATATTCATCAGCTCGCTGTTAGATGTTACCGATAATCTACTCGATGGCGAGGTGGTGCCGCCGCTTGAGGTGGTGCGTCATGATGAGGATGATGTTTATCTCGTCGTTGCTGCGGATAAAGGAACGGCAACCTTTTCGGATATTTCCAACGGCATAGCGCTTGAACGAGGGTTTTGGTTGGGGGACGCATTCGCTTCTGGCGGTTCGATTGGTTATGACCATAAAAAAATGGGCATTACGGCGCGCGGAGCTTGGGTATCGGTGCAGCGTCATTTTCGTGAGCTGGGCCACAATGTACAAGAAGAAGATTTTACTGTGGTGGGTGTCGGGGATATGGCAGGGGACGTTTTCGGTAATGGCATGTTGTTATCGGAGCATATCCAGTTAACGGCGGCCTTTAACCATATGCATATCTTCATCGATCCTAACCCTGAATCTGGCCCCAGTTATATTGAACGAAAGCGTTTATTTGAACTGCCGCGTTCAACTTGGGATGACTATGATAAAGGCTTAATTTCAAAAG
>Ga0209395_1006316_pt1 | contig 12892 bp, 11 predicted proteins | sample GOMGulsemesocosm_3_FD_184635 | JGI IMG/M metagenome (GOLD analysis project Ga0209395, IMG submission 184635) | Methane-oxidizing microbial communities from mesocosms in the Gulf of Mexico - GOM9D Gulf of Mexico (SPAdes) (version 2) | ecosystem: Environmental > Aquatic > Marine > Cold seeps... | reverse complement strand
CATATTTCAGCGAACTCTGGGATGGTGCCGCTGCCGAGCATGTTTTAACTCGCTCTGTACGCGATAGTGCGGCCATGCTAGATGTAACTTCTGGCCCAGATGGCAGCACGCCTTATCCGGTACGTAAAGAATCTGGTTATCTTGATTGCTTGGACATTCCAGTACGTCCGTTGAAAATTGCTTTTTCAGTACACTCTTTTTTTGATCGACCAGTGACTGACGATGCAATCAAAGCCGTTCAACATACAGTGAAACTTTTAGAGTCACTAGGCCATACAGTTGAAGGAGTGCAGCCTTACATTAATGCCGATGATTTAACCGATAGTTATCTCACTATGTATTATGGCCACGTTGCCGCCGATATGGAATTTGCCGCTAAAATATTAAATACCAATTTTAGTAATTTAGATGTGGAAGATACCACCAAGCTCATGGGTTACATCGGCAAAAAAATATCTGCCGAACAATTTGTTACCGCTAAACGCCGCTGGAATGACTTCAGTCAAAGCATGCACGCATTGCATCAAGAGTACGACCTACTGTTAACTCCAACATTGGGCAGTGAGCCCGTGCCAGTGGGTGAGTTTGATTTAGGAATAGTCGATAAAGTAGGCACTAAAATCGTTAATATGTTTGGTTTGCAAAAGCTGCTGTTAAAATCGGGGATTACCAAAAAATTAGCGTTAGAGAATTTAGAAAAGTTACCCTTTACTCAATTGGCTAACCTTACTGGCCAACCTGCGATGTCTGTGCCACTTTATTGGACTGAATCAGGGCTACCGCTAGGTTCTCAATTCATCGCCCCTATGGGAGATGAAAAAACACTATTACAACTCGCCAAACAACTTGAACAAGCCCAGCCTTGGTTCGATAGAACTCCAGCTAAAGAACTCGATAAAACTCCTACTAAAGAGAACACTTCTACATGAAAACAGTTTTAATTACCGGTTGCTCATCGGGTATTGGTCGCGCGTTATGTGAAAAATACTTAACCAAGGGTTTTCATGTTTATGCCTCAGCCCGTAACATTCACAGCCTAGAAAATTTCCCACAGCACCCCGAACTTAAAAAACTCGCATTAGATGTGAATGATGCCAGCAGTATTCACAATGCAATTGCACATATTAAGCAAGACCATAACCGCTTAGATGTATTAATCAATAATGCAGGCTATGCCGCCATGGGCCCATTAATTGATATGCCTATTGAAGATTTGCGCGCTCAATTTGAAACCAATGTGTTCGCTCCAATGGAACTGACGAAAGCCTGCTTGCCATTGTTAATGGCTGCAGCGGATTCAAATAACAACTCAAATGGAAATGCGCAAGTTGTTAATATAGGCTCTGTTTCTGGCATCACCACAACGCCTTTTTCTGGGGCTTATTGTGCAACGAAAGCTGCGTTACACTCACTTTCTGATGCTCAGCGAATGGAGCTTTCTCCCTTTGGTATCGATGTCATTACCGTGCAACCTGGTGCGATAGAATCAAAATTTGGTGATAACTCTCTCGCCAATGTATTAAAACGCATTACCCCTGAATCACTTTATGCGCCATTAAAGGATGCTATTAAAGCTAGGGCAACCGCTTCCCAAGACAACCCTACCCCAGCGGCTGAATTCGCTGACATATTAATTGAACAATTATTAGCCAAACCTAAGGCCGTTATTCGAATTGGCAATGGCAGTTTTGGTTTGCCCCTGCTGAAACGCTGGTTACCTGCGACAATACTGGATAAGATACTGAGCAAGAAGTTCAATTTGCTTTCACTAGCGAAGCGCTAACAAACTGAACTTAATCGCTCGCGATTAGCTCTAACAACAATAATTAAATCAGCGCTCATTATTGATCGGTGAGATGCTAACAATAGGTTATTCAATCGTATGTTTAAGTCGTTTTTCCTAAATAGAAAATGGTTGCCTTGGTCACTGCTCGGTACCTTGGTCATACTGGCCGTTACTTGGTACAAGGTGCAGTTGGATGTAAAAATTAATGAATGGTTCGGTACTTTTTATAATACCATTCAAGAAGCATTAGGCGCCCCAGGAACCATTGAATTCAATGACTTCTTAGGCCAGTGCCTTACCTTTGTTGAAATTGCAGCTATTTACATTGTTGTTGCGGTATTGATTGAATTTTTCGTCAAACACTATGTATTCCGCTGGCGCACCGCGATGAACAGCTATTACATGGGGCATTGGGATCAATTGCGTCATATCGAAGGTGCGGCTCAGCGAGTACAAGAAGATACCATGCGCTTTGCTCGTATTATGGAAACTCTAGGCATTGCTTTTGTTCGTTCCATCATGACCCTTATGGCCTTCCTACCTATTCTATGGGGCTTAAGTGAGCACGTAAAAATTCTGCCTTGGATTGGTCACGTTGATCAAGCTTTGGTTTTTATCGCCATTATTTCGGCAACCTTCGGTACCGTTTTGCTGGCCGTCGTAGGGATGAAGTTACCGGGTTTAGAATTCAATAACCAACGTGTTGAAGCGGCTTATCGTAAAGAGCTGGTTTTAGGAGAAGATCACCTAGAACATGCGACGCCTCCTAGCGTAAAAGAGTTATTCACTAACGTACGGAAAAACTATTTCGTCTTATATCTGCATTATTTATATTTTGACGTTGCCAAATGGTCTTACCTTCAGTTCACCGTTATCATTCCTTATATTGCCCTTGGCCCAACCATTGTGGCAGGTGCGATCACCTTAGGGATTATGCAACAGATTATTCGTGCCTTCGGTAAAGTTGAAGAGTCTTTCCAGTTCTTGGTTAATTCCTGGTCGACTATCGTAGAACTGATTTCAATTTATAAGCGTCTGAAAGCCTTTGAAAATGAAATTGAAGACCCTACTGCTGTTGCTATAGAAGCCAATGGTTAATTACTGGCCTTAGCATCAACCCGTATTATCTTATGGGATACGTTAATTTTAGATCAATGTGAAAATTAACGTATCCCATACAGCAATCCCCCTCTCATCAATATTCTCTATTCTAGCTCCTAGCCTCTTTAGCCCTAAATCTGGCATAATTACGCCCTGAATTTTGAGGTTTTAATAATGACTACTGAAAATACCCTATTAGCACGTTGTGGCTCTAAGTGTGAATTATGTGCAGCGGATGCCCCTGTGGCTAAATTTGAAGTCGCACCTAGCGACGGTAGCGTTGAACAAAGTGTCATGCTTTGCCCTACCTGTACTGATCAGATCAATGATCCAGATACCCTTGATGGTAATCACTGGCGCTGCCTAAATGACAGCATGTGGAGCCAAGTACTTCCTGTGCAAATCATGGCTTGGCGTCAGCTTAAGACCTTGAATGCGAAAGGCGAAACTTGGGCTCAAGATCTAGTTGATATGATGTACTTCGAAGAAGATGCACAGAAATGGGCTGAAGCTGGCATGGTTGATTTCAGTGCTGAAACAACCCGTGATAGCAATGGCGCCCCCCTTGTTGCCGGCGACAGTGTTACCTTGATTAAAGATCTCGTAGTTAAAGGCGCAAACTTTACCGCTAAGCGCGGCACTATGGTTAAGAATATATCTCTTACCGATAATCCATTGCACGTTGAAGGACGCGTAAATGGAACGCGCATTGTCTTAGTCAGCGCCTATTTGAAAAAACAGTAAACGGCCTTAATATCGGTCACTGAGAAATCAATCCGTATACGATTGATCTACTTACTTTATAGTGACCGATTTCGTTTTACCCAGCGCGACATCTTTGCAAAACCTAAACAGTATCTTTCAAGTAAATAACATTATGACTATTAATCAGATCCAGAATGCTTCCTTGAGCCTACGAAATAACAAAGTTTTCGAACTCTTTGTTGTTAGCATCATTATTTTATCGGCACTGTTGATCGGCGCTAAAACCTATCAGATTCCTGATGCTGTCATGCAAATGGTGAAATGGTTAGATTTGGCTATTACACTTATATTTCTATTTGAAATCACCATTCGCTTTATCGCCGAAGAAAATAAGAAACGTTTTTTCCATAACGCTTGGAACGTTTTTGATACTCTCATTGTCGTGGTAAGTTTAATTCCTATTGAAGATAGTGAAATGGCCTTAGTCGGTCGTTTAGTCCGTATTTTCCGTGTATTGCGTATGGTTTCCATCATTCCTGAATTACGCATGCTGCTTAATTCGTTGCTGCGCGCCTTACCTCAGCTTGGCTACGTATTACTGTTGATGTTTATTATTTTTTACATCTACGCTGCAGTAGGGGCCACTTTCTTTGCCAAGATTAATCCAGAACTTTGGGGTGATATTTCGATTTCATTACTCACCTTATTCCGTGTTATGACGTTCGAAGATTGGACCGATGTGATGTATGAGACCATGGACGTTTATCCTCTTAGTTGGATTTTTTATCTAACCTTCATATTTTTAACCGCCTTTGCATTTTTGAATATGGTGATTGGCATTGTGGTGAATGTTTTAGAAGACGAACACGCTAAAGAACGCGCAGCGCAAGATGAAGCTGATGGAAAAATTACTATGGATGAATTGGCTGAAGAAATTCGTTCCTTGAAGACTTTGATAGAGCAACAGAAAAAAGATTAAAGCTACTTCACCACGGAGAACACGAAGTGCTTCGTGGTGAATATTCTTTAAGTCTCTTCAGAGCGATTAATAAGGCATGCTAATACCAAGAGTGGCTCTATCTTTACCCAGTTCATCATCTAAACCATGGGCAAAGCTAATTTGGATAGGCATCATAAAATTATAAAAAGCCAATACTTCGATATTAAAGCTCACTCCTATCCCAGTTAAATAATCTGGGGAATTACCACTTTGCCAAGCACTACCATAATCAACATATAAATCGGCCGAATAATCACCGATAGCCAGCGGCCAAATCCCCCAACCTTTGTCGATACGACCTAACCACTGATTGAAGTTTATGCGATTCACATTCGCATTATTTCCCCCTTGCACTGAAGGGGTATAACCACGTAAAGCATAGTCGTCTCGACCGAACAGGCTTAATTCGGTTAAGCGGTTTTCGCCACCAATGGTAATCGCTTCATTATTTTTGCTGGTACGACCCGCAATGACTTGCCAAGAAAGTGAACGCCTTCCGGGTAGATCGATAATTTCTTGCCATTGACCTTGTAAGATCCCTCCTTGGTAATCACTATCCGATACTCCTGTTAGCACATCATTACTCTCATAGACCAGATCAAGATAACGCCCGGATGAAAACCCTGGACTATTTAAATAGCCTTCTCGATTATCAAAACGAACCCCCAGTCCAGCTAATGTTTTCTCACAAGATTTATGTAAATTACCAATACCATCAGGGCAAGGTACACTGAATAAATTCTCTCGCGATATTGTTCCTTCACGTTCAACTACTATCGCACTGTTCAATGACAGCTGATCTTCTAATGCTGTTAAAATATTGCTACGACCTAAAATCCAGCGATCTTGTTCAATAATATATTCAGGTTTACTATCTTCTAATACATCAACGTATTCATGACTGCGCTGATAAAACAATACATATCGATTATCAAAGCCATAACTGAAATTAACATTGGCGAGTTTATTGCTACTTTCAAGTCCCAACCCTAGTGAATAATTATGCCGAGCTAAAGTATCTGTACCACCGGTTGTTATGTTTAATAGAATCGCTTCAGGGGTTGCAATAACAATGGGAAGCCACCAACGGGGTAGCAGGTCCGACCAGGGACTATAGGGCTGCGCTGTCGTTTTTTCCACATCTTTAGTAAAAGGAGGTGGATAGTTATATCGACCTTGGATGTCAGCCAATGACAATTTATTAACCGTCGCTATTTCCGTATTAAAATCGAGCTTTCTAAATTCAAAACCATCAGCGGTATAAGCCTGGAAAACGATGAAGTTGTTGTCTTTATTTTTCTGAACTAATTTAGCTTCAAAAGCCCCACCCAGCATATTGGTTAATTGAACTAATACTTCATCTTCATTTCCTGTATTTGGATTCAAAAGGTATAAGTTATAAATTCCATCGTAATCAGCACTGAACAGAACCCGACCATCTGTAAGTATTTGAGGACTGTTTTCTACCCCCTTGCTATCAGTTAGCATTCTCCAGGATCCAATCTGCCAACTCTTAACTTGGTCTTTTAGCCCTTGCTTTAAATTAATTCGCTCTAAGTTCCAGCCTTGCAGCGCTCGCTTAATACTCACAACTAGATAGTCTTTACTGGCCGAAATATCATAATCCCCAATGACCGTTGTTTCATCCTCTCCACGCCATAAACTGTGTTGATCTCCCTGTTTATTCAGCATAACCAGTTCACTAATACCATTAACCTTACGGCTGGCGATCATCAAATCATTATTCAACCAACGCACATTGCGTAAGCGTGATTTCTCTGACAAAGCTTGCCAGTAGTTACCGAATAGTCCTTCACGTAAAATATAAACGTCTGCCCAACTACGACCATCAAGCCAAGAAATCATACGGCTGGCGACAATATCACCATTATCATTAATATCCATAGCAAGGATGTTTTTTGTCTCGGCTATCTCTGTAACTTGATTATCTTCAGCCGAATATTTATTTAATCGCGGCGTATCTTCGCCATTGTTATCAATATAATAAAAGTCATCGCCTACACTATTACTCGCATCTTTAAACAATCCCGCTTTTCCTTGCTGAAAAGCCATTACTTCGCCTTGCGATTTAGATTGCTCAAGTTTTTCGATATCTAGTTCAAACTGTTGATTTAGCCAAGCATGATATTCTTGCCAAAGCTGATCAAAGTTTTTACGTAATACTTTGCGCATTGAATTGTTTTGTACAATAGCCGGCAATACCTGACCACTGTATTGATTTAGGTAAGCTTGTATCGATTCTTCACCATAAGTCTGGGCAATAAATTTATAGAAATAGCTGCCATATAAATACTGCATGCCCAGTGGCAATTCCTTCAATGGCGCAGCTACATCACCTAAACTCTTTAAACGAGACTCTGCAACTTCCATGCGCATTTGCATGGCATAATAAGAACCCTGTAAACGGCCATAACCTAAATCTTCATTTGTTTCTAAATAGGTTGCCAATCCTTCCAGCATAAATGAAGGCGTATAGGCATGAGGAAACAAGATAAATAAACGGCCAAATATTTCTCGTAATTTTTCTGGTGCCGTCCTGCTCATTTCAAGATGTAAAACGTGAACGTATTCATGACGAATCAAGGTTTGAAGCCAATCATCATTCACTTCTAAACCGTTAATACTATCGGGGGGACTGCTGAATAAGCGAATCTGCGCAAAAGGAAAATAGGTTGCCCAGCCATTTGAGAAATCAAAATCGTCAACTAGGGCCATTTGAGTTTTAGCTTTTGGAGCCTGACCAAAGAAAGGCACAAGTTCACTATGGACCCGCTCGGCTATATTTAACGCTTTATCCGCCATTGCACTATTAGAGAGAGGATAAGTAATCGTAAAGTGCTCGCTTTCTTTTACTAACCATTGCGTAGCATCCTTACCTTCTAGAGTTTGATCCCACGCGGCAAAATTTGCCTGAATCGATGCCACCGGCATCAGATTGAGCACTAAAATAGATATCACAGCGAACAAGCGCATTCATCTTTCCTTGAATTAATGTAACTCTGTTTATACGGAGGCTATCATAATCAAGCCTACCTTCCTTGACCAGTCTATATTGCGGCTTCTTCTACATGGGTTATAGTATTAATAACGTTCTAATTATTGAGAATACCGCTATGCAATGGTCAGATCATTTTCGTCGCTATGCTCGTTATAATGCTTGGATCAATCAATCGTTATTAGAAGCGAGTTTGAGTCTATCTGAAGAACAACAAAATAAGGATCGCGGGGTTTTCTTTCACTCACTTACGGGTTCTTGGAATCACATTATGGTGGGTGACCTGCTGTGGCTAAATCGCCTCGCTACCATTTTCCCCATTCTCGACGATGTTATCGATACTTGGCCTAAACCAACGACGCTTAACCAAATCTTATACCCAGAATTGCAGCAGCTGGTTCAGCCAAGACAACAGCTTGATGAATTAATCATTCAATGGTGTGATTTTTTGCGCGAGACTGACTGTGAAGATAGATTGCAGTATCACAATACCCAGGAACAACTCGTCGTTAAGCCTTTACCTAACGTGATGCAGCACTTGTTTAACCATCAAACGCATCACAGAGGCCAAATAACGGCTATTTTGAGTCAACTAGGGGTGGATTACGGCGCAACAGACTTTTTATTTATGCCAGATGATGATTGATCAAACGGCGTAAACATTCAGTTATTAAAAATAACGTGTTACTTCCATAATAATCATGATGGCCATTGCCCATAAAAGCCAACTTGCGCGCCGTGGCATCCCCCCTTCGGCCATCGGTGTTTGCGTACTTAACGGGTGATTGGTTGAATCATAATCCCGCATCAAAGTTGAGCCAGCGGGTAAGTCATCATCATTCACCAGAATCCTGACCAAACGACTCGCCGGCAACTCGCCCACAGCTCCAAGCAAATACTCGCCCTCGATAAACGCGCTGATACGATGTTGCTCTAGCAGCCCTTGAATAACATGAGCCTCGAGAACATCCGCTGCTTCATAGACACATTTCATACAATCCAAACTTCCTTTAATCAACCCACCTAATTATAAGTTTAGTCGATTAGCTCCCGTTTTGGTGGTAGGAAACGATAGATTTGATAAGGCGCATGCTTAGCAATATTTTCTGCGCTCATACCAATTACCTGATGCAGGCTTGAGCAGGTAAAGTATAACTGCCCTTGATCGCCAAAACTAAAGCCATCAGGCCAGCGAATTGAAGCCGATTTTAATAACGTTTCTAACTTACCTTCTGGCGTTCTACGCACAATCGCTGAATGCTCTAGATCGGATAAATAAATATTCCCTTGTTTATCCATTGCCATACCATCTGTCATCGTCTTTTCCCCTACCGCTTCTACTTGTGCAGCTAAATCAGCCGCCGACATTTCGACATCGATTAAGGCCGCATAAGAGATACGATAGAGTTGATCAGCACTGATACTGGCATAATATAAATACTCATTGTTAGTATCTAAAACCAAACCATCAATGCCAGGATTAATAGTAAACAAGCCAAACAGAGTCATTCTTTTCCCCTGCACGACAGGCTCAAACTTTCCTGCAATTACCGATTGATCAAGCTCTAATACACGACGGGCGGAGTTATTTTTAACATCATAAATAACAATCGCAGGACTCTTTGCCAGAATGCTCGCATCACTGATGATGATGTATTGGTCATCATTACTAATTTGAAAATCATTAGCATGAGACCCTAAACTGAATTCAGCTCGAGAAAAGGTAAAACGAGTCTTCATTTCACCGCTATTGATATCAAACGCAAACAAACGCACCTTATCTAGTCCGTGTTTACCATTATCTAATATCCATAATTGCTGCTGATGATCGAGACGAACTGACAGTACTTCATTAAACGCGAGTGGCTCAGAACCACCCGGTTGCCACTCTTTACTTGGAAATGCTTGGGCCTCACCATCAACTAATTTTGCCACATTAATTTCTGGGCTAGCTTCCGGATGAAAAGTAAAAAATACGGTCCCATCTTTGGCGACCGCGATATTACCAGGAGGCAATGGCAAATTAGCCACGACTTCCATCTCGGTGCTGGCTAATAAAGGCATACCGGATCGATCAGGGAAGGCCGTCGATTCGACATAGGTTTGATAAATTAATACCAAGGCGACAACTAAAACCACCGCCATAATGATAAATGTGCGCTTAATCGCTGCAAATGACATTTTCTTCCCCAATTTGTACGCTAAATTTTGTTATAATTTTGTCACTATTCTTATGTATTTAGATGACAAATGAAACTGGAAATTTTATACCAAGACGAAAACCTCGTCGCGATCAACAAACCATCAGGATTATTGGTCCACCGTAGCGAAATTGACCGTATTGAAACGATGTTTGCCCTGCAGCTATTGCGCAATCAATTGGGCCAGCGGGTTTACCCTGTTCATCGCCTCGACAAGCCGACTTCTGGGGTTTTATTATTTGCGCTAAATTCAGAAACTGCGGGATTAATGGTCGAGCAATGGCGCCAGCGTGATGTTGAAAAGCGCTACCTAGCCGTTACCCGTGGCTATATGCCTGAAGAACTACACCTAGACTACCCAATGGTCCCTCCAGTTGATAAATACGCTAAGCATGAACGTATCAAACCAGCACAAGAAGCCATAACCGACTTTAAGTTATTAGCCACAGTAGAAATTGATGTTGAGATTGATAAGTACCCTCAATCTCGCTACTCAATCGTGGAAGTGATGCCTAAAACTGGCCGAAAGCATCAAATTCGCCGTCACTTGAAGCATTTAAGTCACCCTATTATAGGCGATGCCCGTTACGGCAAGGGGCGTCATAGCCGCTACTTCCGTGATCACTTTGATGCTGGCCGTTTGCTTTTGCACGCTTGGCAGCTGAGCTTTGATCATCCTTATAGTGGTGACCGAATCAACGTGTATGCAGGATTGGATACCCCAATGAAGGGCTTGTTGGAAAGATTTGATTGGCTTACTAGCTTGCCTAGCCCTCTGATTCAGGCGACAGCTCAAGAGTTGGTTGACGAACAATGTAGAGAGCTACCAGAACCCCCACCAGAGGAAGAAGAATCTTCACTGCCGTAACCGGTACAAGATACGTTGTAATACTCATACTGATCGTTATAAGGGCAATGGTATAAATCTTCGCTTTAAGAGGAATGCCTTTGCCTTCCAAGTAGTACACGAGATATTTCCCCAGCCTAGGATGGCCAACCAACCATTGATAGAATTTAGGTGATGTTCTAACGAAACAAGCCGCCGCCAGCAATAAAAAAGGCGTTGTTGGCATAATCGGTAAAAATATTCCAATGACCCCAAGTACTACACTCAACCAACCAATAAAAATCAGTAACATCTTTAAGGCTTTATTTTTTACTCGAGTTACTGCTGACATGATCATCTCAATATTTAAAATCTTCATTTAAGATCTATTCTAAAGCGCTTTATTTATCGCCAATATCCCAAGCTTAGCCTGAATAGTCTAGGCAGTGAACAGACTTACTCACAATTTCTGTGGATAAATCTCTGGGTAAGTATTTGATAAGCAGCTTAAAAGCCCGCCGTTCGTGGCTCCCCCTCAATTTGAATAGTTTTCAACCAACTAAAAAAACGTTAATTTTCATTAACTTAGTCGTTCATGACAAAAATATGACATGAATTTTAATATTGATAACGGCACTATTAGTATGATTTTTAACCTGTGAATAACCAATTTTTTAAAATAACAATTAAGCAAATATTTTCAAATTAAAATTTATAAGACGAATAAATATTTGTACGGTAAGTCACATTATCCAGCAAAGGCCCGCCGTTACTGGGTTGCTTTCTTTACCCACAGATTCTGTGGATAAGTTTGTGGGTAGCTTCTTTAAAAGGGACCCTAATGCCCATGTTATCTAGCCCCTTGTTAGATTGAGTGTTTTTTGACCAGCTTAAATTCTATAATAAAATCAATGAGTTACAGTAGTCAATAGGTTCAAAGCAAGGTTTTCATAGATTTTTTTCAAGTTAACAAAGATAACACTTAGGGTGTGAGTAAAATCACTGAGTGCTAAATATCCTGATCTTATGTCAAGACATTTTAACGAATAATTTCACATTGTATAATCCAATTATCCATACCTTGAGTCCATCATGGATTCAAGATAAGCAAGTACTCACAATAAGGCTTTGATCTGAGGTGTGGATAAATAACTAGGTTAAAAATATTAAGCACCCGCCTTCTGTTTTATTTGACCTCTTTCCGAGTGATTCTTACCTGATTTTCGCACTCATTTCCTTTATCTTTCAATGAGTTAATCTAAAAATAGAAGTATTAATTAATCCCTTCATTTTATTGACGCTTATATCTTGGCTTGTGCATAAGACAAAAAAAAGGAGCCATAGGCTCCTTTTAAACATACTAATCTAACAACTGGACATTATTTAATGCCGATCGTCTTAGCTAGCTCATCAGCGGCCATATAACCTCCAATAAAGCGTCCGTCTTGTAAAACGATAGCAGGAGTTCCACTAACACCTACCTCATAACCTAGAGCAATATGCTCGGCGATTGGCGCATCGCAATCTAGATTGTCTTTAATCGTACGATTCTTCTTTGCTGCTGTCATCGCTTCAGCACGGTTATCATCACACCAAACCGATTTAATCTTCTTAAATGATTCTGTTAATTGTCCAGTACGACGATCAGTTACACCTGAACGTGGATACGCTAAATAACGAACACTTATACCAAGGTCATTTAAACGGCCAACTTCATCATGCAATTTTCGGCAATAGCCACAATCGATATCGGTAAAGACGTTGATAACTGTTTTTTCTTCGCCCTTAGCCTTGAAAATAACCAACTCTTTATCATCTAGAGCCGCCATTAAACTTTCACGCTTAACGTTATTGCGATTCTTAGTAATGTTATTAGGGCTCATTGCCAGCAGCTCATATAGCTCACCACGGTAAATCATATGGGTAAGGTCTGGAGTAAGGTGAACAAGTGAACCATCGGCTAGAACTGCCTCAACGATTTGTTGATTGGCTAAACTGATGACTTCTTTCACTTTCACTGGCTGGCCGAAAGATTGAGAGATCTGAGCTTCAACTTTTAATGTTAATTGCTTGTTTTGCTCAGCCGCATCTAAAACGGGCTGTACGCCGTCTTCTGCGAAACTGGTACTTACAACCGCAAAAACGGCCAATAAGGCGACTAATATTCTCATTCTATCTCCATACTGCTTATTACAGATGATGTTTGTTAGTGCTTTGAGGACAATGTACTCAATAAGTTCCTGCTAGTGTACAGAAT
>Ga0209395_1006313_pt1 | contig 12897 bp, 3 predicted proteins | sample GOMGulsemesocosm_3_FD_184635 | JGI IMG/M metagenome (GOLD analysis project Ga0209395, IMG submission 184635) | Methane-oxidizing microbial communities from mesocosms in the Gulf of Mexico - GOM9D Gulf of Mexico (SPAdes) (version 2) | ecosystem: Environmental > Aquatic > Marine > Cold seeps... | reverse complement strand
TAGCGATCCACATGGAAGTGGAAGAGTGGTTACCAGTGTGTATAAGGATGCAGAAAGAATTAAAATGGGGTCTGCACTACCAGAATTTTATGGTGGAATTTCAAACAATGTATCATACAAAAATTTCGACTTAAGTTTTTATTTCTATTACAGTTTAGGAGGACAAGTTTACAATTATGATTATGCTGGGAACATGCATGATGGGACCCAGCCTGGATATAACCTAGCTGTGGATGCGGCAAATTCCTGGACACCTAATAATAAATTTACAGATGTGCCAAGATATGTCGTGAATAATCAAGATCAGGGAAATCAATTGTCATCACGATTCTTGGAAGATGTTTCTTTTTTAAGGCTTAAAAATGTGTCCTTAAGTTATAATCTACCATCAGAATTAATTCAGAAGTTTAAGCTGAAAGGTGCTCGATTAACAGTATCGGCTGAGAATTTATGGACCCTTTCAAGTTTTAAAGGTTTCGATCCTGAAGGGGCTATTAATGGGACAACCAATAATAATATCCCAGGAGTGAAAGTAGTTAATGTAGGGGTTAAAATTGATTTATAATAGATTAAGAAAAAATATATGTACGCAATAAAATATAATAATTTGAAAGTATTATTCTTTAGTGTAATGCTTGTTGGATTAATTAGTTCTTGTTCAGAAGAATTCTTGGAAACAGAGCCTACAAGTTCAATTCCTACTGATAAGGTGTTTGAATCATTTTCAACAGCATCAGCAGCCCTCATAGGAGCATATGATCAATTAAGCTCTTTTGATACGGAAGGCTTATATATGCCAATAATGGCAGATGTTATGGGTGAAGATTTGATGATAAACTCAGTAGATAACTGGAACTGGTTTGTTACTGTTTATCAAATGAATGTATTGCCAAATTACACTTATGTTGAAGTGCCTTGGTCACAAGCTTACAAAGTAATATACGATGCCAATAGTATAATTGACAACGCTAATTTCATTCCTGATGCTACCGAAGATCAGAAAAATAAACTCATTGGAGAAGCAAAAGTGATTAGAGCATTTATGATGTTGAAATTAACCGAAATGTATGCGCCTTCATATGCTTCAGATCCCAATGCACTTTCTATTTTGAATGCAAATATGGCTGTTTCAGCCGAGTCAGAAGATTTCCCAAGAGCCACTAATGTAGAGATTTATGATCAAATTGAAAGTGATTTACTCTCCGCAATCAACCTTTTAGGAAACTATTCTGATAAAGGATTTTTTGATAAAAGAGCGGCTCAGGCAGTATTAGCAAGAGCTTATCTTAATAAGGGCGCTTTTGAGCAAGCTAAAGCTATGGCAAAATTAGCTCATCAAGGTATTGAACTTATGTCTGTAAACGAGATGTATAGTGGATTCAACTATCGTAATTCTGAAACTATATTCACTGTTGCCTATACCCCTGAGGATAATAATATTTACTTAAGTATTCCTTCTTTTTATTGGCCAGTAGCTGGGTATAGTTCTATTCGTGCAAATGATGCATTTGTAGATCAATTCAGTTTTTCTGATGCTAGAAAGGGGTTCTTTTTAAAAGAACCAGAGATTGATGAAAATAGAAATTTGGTGCTAAAATTTGCACACTATCAATCGGTGGGGAATGCAGAAAAAATTAGTATAAGAGCTTCTGAAATGCACCTGATAGAGGCTGAATGTGAAGCTGAACTCGGCAACTTTTCGGCAGCGCAAGAGGCATTGTTTGTTGTGCAACAACGTTCCATAGGAGGCGCTTCTAAAAGTGTCTCTGTAGGTCAGGAACTTGTGGATGAAATTTTATTGGAGCGACGAAAGGAGTTATTCGGAGAAGGATTTAGATGGAATGATATTAAACGAAGAAGCATTCCATTTAAAAGAGAAGGAGATCATTGGTCGAAATTTGATTTTGGTGCTAATGATGCCGATTATTTTAGGCTGACATTTCCAATACCACAATCGGAAATAGATGCCAATAGTAAAATTAGTCAGTCTGAACAAAATATTGGGTACTAAACACATCCTTTGATTTTGTATAGAAAGATATGAGTTAAAGTTAATTCCAGTCTAAGAATTATATGAAGAAATTAATCTGACGATTGAAAAACAATAAATATAAACCGATGAAAAAAATAAAGCACATTGTATTGTCAATAGCTGTCTTGTCAGCATTCTTATTGGGGTGTAACAAAGATGAGGTTGAGGACATTGAATTACGTCCTGATGCAGGGGCAAGTTTTATAGATATCGAAAATTTTGGATACTTCGTAACCTTAACTGCAAGAGCGGCCCCTAACGGACAGACCGGAACTTGGAGAATCTACGAAGGGGATAATGGGAGATTTGATGATGTCAATGATCCAAAAACGAATTTCTATGGAGAACCAGGAGAGGTATATCAATTAGGATGGGAATTGAGTGTCGGAGACCAATATGAAGCCGCCGTAATAAATGTTTCCTTTAAAAAAATGACCCCAGAGCTTATTACTAGTATAACTGATACAGTTTATAATAATGTGTCATTATTTCTAAAATCTAAAGCTGCGAAATTTGGGGCAGAAGGACATTGGGAAATTATAGCTGGTGATGGTGGACGCATTGAAGATGCCAATACTCATAATGCTATTTTTATTGGTGAACAGTATAAAGATTATGTAGTTAGATGGAAATTAACGTATGGTTCTAAAGAAGCGTTTTTGGATCTCAACTTTACAACTGATGAATTAATCGCTGATGCCGGAAATGATAATATGGATATCAATATTCCAGATAATCAGGAAAAGTATTATGCATTGGAAGCTTTTGCTCCACCAGGCGGAACAGTAAGCTGGAGTATGCATCAAGGAGAAAGTGGTATTGTTTATAATACAGATAATGCCAATTCGCTTTTCAAAGGTCAAACAGACGAAGCTTATAAATTAATCTGGAATGTTCAAGTAGGTCAATATACCTCAATAGATACTTTAAATCTTCGATTTAGGGGTAAATGGGGTATGTGGACAGATCCAAGGGATAATCAAACTTACAAGTTTGCTGAAGTAAATGGACTGGAGTGGATGGCCGAAAATTATAATTACCCACAAGACCCTGGCACTGGATCATGGTATTATGGACAGTCTGATAGAGCTGTAGTACAAGGGGGGCACCCTCTTGAAACCAATGAAGAGCGTAAATTTTATGGGCGTCTTTACACCTGGCATACAGCAAACAGAGCCATTCCGGATGGATGGCGGTTACCAACAGTAGAGGAAATTGACGATTTGGAAAACTCTTTGGGAGGTCCACTTTATGCCTTAGAAGAAATTGTATTAGGAGGGGAAACAGGCATTGATTTTAACTATGCAGGTTACTTCGATATTGTTAGTTCTCAAGATGCCGCACTTCGAAATGTGTTTTCAAATATGGAGAGCTTTGGTGTTTTTTGGACTTCAAATTATAACCCGAATTATGATGCTTCTACTGTAGAAATCGTACAGGCTAATGGTGATTTTTTAAGTGAAGGGTCTTTAAGCGCTACCTATAATGCCGCTTCAGTTCGTTACGTAAGAGATGTGCAAAATTGATTTTAAAAAATATTAAAATGAAAAACATTACTAAATTACTTTTTACCCTTTGCGCCATTTTGGTGGTTCAGTTTAGTTCTAGTCAAAATAATGGACAGAATTTAGAAGATCATTTTGTACAAGGGAAAATAAGAATAAAAATAAAAGAGCAATATCTACTACAAGATATAACAGCCCAAATCCCAATTGCCCAAAGCAATGGCGTTACCGAATTAGGGGTAACCAATATTGATAGAATTGGAGATAATATTGGGATTACTCGTATTAATAGAGTTTTTCCATTTTCTGTTAAAAATGAAGAGAGCCATAGAAAATATGGACTTCATTTATGGTATGAAATAGCATTTGATTCTAGTATAGACCCACAAAATGTTATTGATAGATATAGCGTGCTTGCTGAAGTAGAATTGGCAAAAGCAGTTTATAAAAAAATGAGAATTGATGGTGATACTGATCCTAAAAAGATTAAGGTTGGGAAACTTAAATCAACAGGGCAGGCGCCGTTAAATAGCCGAACGAATACTGCTGATTTCACAACCAGTAATACAGTATTTAATGATCCTTTATTAGCAAATCAATGGCATTATAATAATGATGGAACTCTAGGAACAGAAGGTATGGATATTGACTTAGAGAAGGCTTGGACAAAATCTACAGGAAGCTCTAATGTTATTGTAGCCATAGTCGATGGGGGTATTGACGTTAATCATGAAGATTTAAATGCGAATATTTGGGTTAATGAAGCTGAACTAAATGGAGAAGATGGCGTTGATGATGATATGAATGGATATATCGATGATTTTAACGGGTCTAACTTTGTGTTTACAGGATCGGTTACGCCACACATGCATGGAACACATGTTGCAGGAACTGTTGGTGCCGTATCTAATAATGGTATTGGGGTTGCAGGTGTCGCTGGAGGTGATGGAAATGGAAATGGTGTACGCTTAATGTCATGTCAGGTTTTTGATGATAGATCTTCTGTATCTGGAAATTTTGCTGCGGCTATTGTTTATGGTGCAGATAATGGTGCCGTGATATCCCAAAATTCTTGGGGATATACCATACCAGATTATTATGAACCCGAAGTATTAGAGGCTATTCGATATTTTATTGCAGAAGCTGGACAATATGAAGGTAGCCCAATGAAAGGTGGTGTTGTGTTTTTTGCTGCTGGTAATGATGGATTAGAGCAAACGCACTATCCGGGATCATTTGAAGAAGTTATTGCAGTAACATCTCTAGGTCCCTCAGGATTTCCTGCCCCGTATACTAATTTTGGACCTTGGACAGATATTGCTGCACCAGGTGGAGATCAATCTAGTTTCGGTGAAGAAGGAGGAGTGTTAAGTACTCTTCCAGGTAATAGTTATGGTTATTTTCAAGGGACATCAATGTCTTGTCCACATGTGTCAGGAGTGGCAGCCTTAGTCGTTTCTAAATTTGGTAGTGCAGAGTTTACAGCTAATGAACTTAATAATATCATAAGAAATTCAACAACCGGATTTATTTTCGATCACCAAGATAAATATGGAAAAGGGATGTTGAATGCTGCAAATGCATTGGCTGATGATGAACGGATTGCACCAGATAAAATTGAAGATCTGGCAGCTAATGAAATACTTCATAATGGGGTTAGAATTGGTTGGACTGTTCCTGCCGATGAGGATAATTTTCAACCAGCATATTTTCAAGTAGCCATTAGTGATACTGAAATTACAGCAGGGAATTTTGATTCAAAACCATCCTATTTGTTAGAAAGTTCCTTTGATGCAGGTACGCCCGTACAAGTATCACTTGGAGGATTAAATAAACAGTCTAACTATTGGGTAGCAATCAAATCTTGGGATATGTTTAGTAATATTTCAGAAATTTCGAATATTGTAGCGTTTACAACAACAAATGAACCTCATTTTATGGAATCTACAAGATCCATAAATATCGAAATGGATGTCACTGAAAGTGAGGTGTATACTGAAAATATTTCATTTTCAAACATAGGTGAAGGGGTTGTATATTGGGATAACTATGTTGAAAACGAACGCTATTATTTTGAAGAACAATCGCGATTATCGAATAGGATTTCTGATAAGGCTAACAATAGTTCATCTCAAATTAATAGTACACAAAACAGCGCCGCATTTGGCACTTTTAATGCTTTTGATGTGCAAAATTTCGAAACTAGACCAGATTTTTGGAACTATGACACAACCGTTTTTGTTGCTGGAATGAGCTATGAAAATGGATCTAATCCAAGTGGCGTTTTAGGGACTACAACAAATAATACAGGACTAGTACATGCAACTCGGTTTTTGGTTGACTATAATTATACATTTAACCTTACCCATGTAGAAATAGCATTATTGCCAGAAGTTAATGAAGAACCTATAATTATAGAAATTAAAAAAGGCTCGACCTCATTAGAATCAGCAGAGACGGTTTATTTGCAAGAATATTATCCAGATACAACCAATGTATTAAAATATTATAGAGTCCCTCTATATAAACCGCAGCGATTTAACGATGGAGAAACATTTTGGATCGTGATGCATCATCCCGTTTCAGATAATAAACCATTAGCAGTGTTTGTTGGGGACCGAATTCTCAATCATTTTTTAATGTCAAATGATAATGGACGTACCTTTTTCGATTACCAATATTGGTGGGACATCCCGTATATTCCTATGCTAAGAGCATTAAGCACTGGCGATGATGGATCATATGTGTTTTTAGAGCCTGGAAGTGGTTCTATTGATGCCGGAGAAGCTAATGCTGTAAAAGTTAATATAGATGGTTCAAGTTTAACAAATGGAAAACACTTGGCCTCTTTAGCCATTGTCACCAACGATATTCATAAGCCTATTGTAAATATAGAGGTTAAGGTAGATGTAAAAGGGCAACTGCCTAAGGTTGATCAAATCGAAGTACATAAGTTCGACGTATTAAAAGATAAGTTGAATGAATTGCAGTTCGAGCTTAGCAATACAGGATTAGCCGATCTGGAAATTTATAGTGTTATATCATCCAATCTGGGCATAGAAAATACAGTTCAAGATACGCTACTGTTAAGAGTAGACAAAGAGTTATTTGTGCCATTTACATATACAACAGATACTATAGGAGTTTTTGATTTTTCAGTCAATTTAAAAACTAATATAGGAGAGATTAGTTTACCCGTAAAGATGATTTCTGAAGCACCGGCAACTATCGAATTACAATTGGCTCAAAGTGAAATTGCCTTGAACCATGGTGAAGATACTAATTTAGAACTTACCATTACAAACAGTGGTAGTAATAGCAGTTTGGAATTTAGTTTAGAGCATTACAATCCTACCAATGTTCTTAAGAAAAAAATGGCTAATCCTTTAGAGTATACTATTGTGACTTCCAACGATATTGACGGTCCATCAGCTAATCAGTGGGAAGATATCTCAGATATTGGTTTCTATAGTGACGGAGGAGCCATGTGGAAGGATACATTGCAAATGAAAATGGATTTTCCATTCTTTAGTGAAATGTATTCAGAATCCTGGGGTCATATTATAGGGAGTGTTTTCTTTTATCAAGGTGGGTGGAAGGCCCAACAACTACCGGTAGGGGTTTTTAACTATAACAATGTAGGGCTTTCGGTTTTGGCACCACTAATGTTTGAAAATGCCAATGCCAGAATAGAAGAATTTTACCATTACTCGTTTGGAGACCGTACCGTGTACTCTTTCAAATTAAATGTTAATTCTACCTTTTCAGGAGTAGCAATTGAAGGGCCAATTGAATATCAAATTGTATTGTTTAGAGATGGGACTATAGAATATAGATATAAAACAGTAAATAATATTCCCAATGATGCTGGATTTATTGTCGCAATTCAAGGGCAAACAAATGAGATATTTAAGGCGTATCGAAACCTTGATGAACCAGAAAAAACGATTCATGATGGCATGGTCATTAGGTTTGAACCTCAAAATGTGGTCCCCATGATTATTGATACCAATATTGAAAAAGGAACCTTATTACCTGGAGAATCTGCAGCTGTTAATTTAAAGATTGATCCTTCAGTATTTGACATCACTGCTGGGACCTATACAGATGCTGTAGTTGTTTATGCAAATACAGAGTTTGGGACAGAGAAAGTTCCATTTACATTAAACATTTTAGGAAACTCTAGTTTTATGGCTATCGATTCATTAAACTTTGAAAAACTGAATGTTGGTTTTAGTGATAGCAAAAGGCTTGCTGTGACAAACACAGGATCAGATAAAGGTGAGATAATAAATGTAGAATTTAGTAATATCGATTTTACTATTAATCAAACATTACCAATTGAAGTAAGTGCGCAATCCGAATATTTATTAGATGTTTTATTTACGCCACTTAGCAGTCAGGATTATTATGAAACAATGACTCTAAGTTATAGTGATGGGAGTCAAGATATAGTTATTTTAACAGGACTTGGAGGATTAGATCCTGGTTATCTTATTGACATTCCATCTGAGATTAGTGTTAACCTAAACGGTGGTGAGAAAACTACCATTCCCTTTTCTGTAACCAGTACAAATAACGGGGTCAACCTTGAATATACTTTTGTTAATAGCACACATGTAAAGGCCGGACATGATATTGTGAAAAGAGCAGAAGGTCTAAATTTAGAGGCTGTTACACAGGATTATGGCTATACATGGGACGTTAGTGATACGTTGAATAAACCATTTTTTAAATGGGAAGATTTAACTGGTGAATCTCATGAAGTTTTGAAAATTGAGCAAAATGTACAACAAGAGATAGTGCTCCCTTTTAGCTTTCCTTTTTATGGAGGAAACTATGATAAAATTTGGGTGTCTAAAAATGGTTATATAACTGTTGTAGAACCTACTTCTGATGAATTTTCATTAGAATTTGATAAGGAGGACGGCTTAAGTGGAATGATTGTGCCGTTTTGGTCTTCATTAGAAGCACCAACTAACAATGATGGGGTAATGATGCTTTTAGAAGATGATCGCATTTTATTACAATGGAATGAATTTACAGGAACCGAAGGAAACCTGTCAGGAGGGTCAGTTAGTTTTCAATTAGAATTAAAAAATGATGGTTCTATTTACTTTCATTATAAAGATGTTGAACAGTGGGGTGGCGTACTTCAATATGGCCTAGAGAGCCCTGATGAATCTGAAGTTTTCCATACCGTGAAATCATGGATTGTAGCTTGGTCTATATTTACAGATAACAGTACAGTTGCTATTGCGCCACCATTGAAAGAAAAAGTGGTATCTGGAGTTCAAGAAAATTTTAATTTAGAGATCAGTGCAGAGACAATTTACCAATCAGGTGTGTTTAGTGATACTATTTCTTTTAAAACCAATAGTTTAGCACAGCCTGAATTATATGTTCCAGTAACTTTAAATGTTATTGGTGCTCCAATTATTTCAGGACCAGAGCAATTACATTGGGAGAAGGTCGTGTATTCAGACAATACCATGCTGAGCAAGATTATTAAAATAAAGAATATTGGACATGAGTTATTGACTGTTTCAAGAGTGACTATAGAGAACTTGGATGGACTTGAATTATATGATAAGATTTCAGGCGAAGAAATAGTTAAAAATAGTGCTGGAACACTTGCGGATGCTTTTGAAATTATGCCTTGGGAAGATTTCGAACTAAGAATTGAAATTCCTGTGAATAATCAAGCAGACGTTAATGGATCGGTTCGATTTTTTAGTAATGCATTAAATTTGGATACCGCAATTACTGCTGAGATTGTGGACTCGCCAGTTTTTGAATGGGATGCAGTGGACCAGAATTACCTGCTAAAAAATGACGAAACAAAAACCTATACTTTTAATCTTGAAAACACTGGCGAAACAACATTAAAATTCAATCTTGTTCCTGCTGTAATTCCATCTAACCCACCTAGTGGAGGCCCTGTAATTATTGATGAACCTGGAAATTACAGTTTTAACGAGCCAAGGATAGTAGACTCTTTAGCAGTTGATACTAAGCTGGTTGGTGATGGTGTTTTTACACCTTTAGTAGGAGGAACAGTTCTAGCATTTAGTGATAAATATAAAGCACCTGAAGGAGGCTTCTTCTTAACGCATGTTAAAACGTATACTCATCTTGCCAAAATTGGGGAGTATGTACGGATTATGGTTTATCTGGGAGGTGAAAACCCTGGAGAAGGTACCAAGGTATATCAGGAAGATTACATTATTGACAACCCTGTTGATAAGCAATGGATTAATTTTCCATTAAAAGTACCAGTTTCTTTTGAAGAAGGGCAAGAATTTCATATTGTGTATTTGCCACCTGTAGACAGACAGTTTGTTGGGTTTGATATTACCAACGACCCTAAAATTTTAACAGAAACTCATGTAGGAGTGTATTGGGCTGATGGTGTGTTTAATTGGTATAATATGATTAATGAACCCGTGAAAATGGTATGGAAAATCCGTGCGCTAACTGCAGCTGGTGAAGGACAATGGGTACAATTAGACCATCTTGAAGGTGAATTGCAAGGCGGGGAAAGTATTGATGTCACAGCCACGGTTGATGCGGCATTGGCCGGCCCAGGTGATCATAGAGCCAGAATATTGGCAACTACAAATGATGTAAATCATAGTAAAGATGAATTTAAAATAGATCTCAATATCAATGGAAAACCAGTTATAGAATATAGACCTAATCAAACTTCCGATACTTTAAAGGTTAGAGAATTAGAGGAATTAACCGTGAATTATAAAGTTAGTGATCCAGAAGGAGATGTACTTGAATTTGAGTTTATACATCTTGAAAATGAACCAAATGTATCATTTAGTCAAATCGATAATGAGTTTGCACAATTTAAAATTGAAACCGATTATGAAAGCGCAGGGGTGTACAAATGGATAGTTAAGCTTAAAGATGCCGTTGGAAATATTACTGAAGATGAAATTCTTGTTGAGGTACTTGATAAAAATAGACCTCCAGTACTTAATCCTGAATTTGCAACTATTGAATTAAATATAGCAGATCCAAATGCCGTATTTACGATTGATGCGTCTATATTGTTTACTGACCCAGATGGAGATGAATTGCAGATTTTAGCAGGGAATTATACTCCTGAAATAGTTGATTTGGCCTTAGGGTTTAATTACATTGATATTCATCCATTAAAGGAAGGAACTGGGTTTTTGGTATTTGCTGCCGATGACGGAAAGGAAGATGGATTTGTAATATATGGAGTTTATGTCATCATTATTAATGATCCGGACAGTGTTGATGGGAGTCCAGATGGCTTACCTATTGGAGGCATATCTGAGGATGATTTAGAATTGGATGCAATTGTTGTAAACCCTAATCCTGTCACAGGAGGTGTTGTAAATATATACTTTAAATTAGTTGATAATGCACCTGTAACCATTGAGGTTTTTGATATGACAGGGAGATTGAGCGCTATTGAAACATTCAATTCGAAAGGAGGAATTAACAGTAAAATCATGAATTTTCCAGAGCTTAGTACTGGTGTTTATATGTTGAGATATTCTGTAAACGATGCACATATAACAACCAAAAAACTAATTATAAACTAATATGGTGAAAGAATATCAAATATCTAAATTTTGATAATTGACTTCAAAGAAAAAGCTCCAATGTTATTGGAGCTTTTTCTATATCACAAATATTTAAGTTTTGAAACCTTCAGTTATTATCCCAATTTGTTATAGCTTTGGCTCTAACCACAAATAGCCTATACTGATAATAAAAATTAAAAAGAACCATATAGAGTTAATAGGTCTCAAAGGGTTGATCGATTTAAGATTTATTAATTCATGGTTGTTAAAGTGTCTTTTATTGGTTGTCATGGTATTGTTGGCAATTAAGGTTTGCCAATGTTGAGAAGTAGTGGTGTAATATTCAAAAACGGTAGTCGTATCTTGTTCTATAAATTGCTTTTTCCAACCGATGTCTCTTGGATAGGTGGTTCCTTTCCAGAGTGTAGCAATATCAATATCCTGACGTATGGGAATGTTATAGCCTTCATTGGCAATAACAGTAGGATTAGTTTCGGCTGTTCTTAATTGAAAATTGAAAGGCTCATCTTTTAATGCGAATAGCGCATTTGTGTTCCATTCCACTAGTGGGTTTTCGGTTTTGCTTAACAATTCTATTGTTTTGGTCCATAACTTTTGGTAGGTTTCGGAATGACCATTTAATAAAGCCTCGTATGTATTTTGGAATACTGAAGTTCCAACTCTTCCTAACCCTGCTCGTTTGTATGCAGACCATATTTTTGTGTTATTTTCGAAAATAGGTTGTATACTAAATACATTTTTAAAACGAAATGTGTGCGTTGCCATTTTAACTCTTGGCCATTCCTTAAGGGTGATAATATTGTTTTTTTCTGGAACAAAGTTGAATGAAAAAAGATTCTTAGCTGATTTATAATAACTATTATCACCTTGGATAAAAATACCAAGTCCATTTTTACGGATTGATTTTTCCAGTGAATTCTTTTGTTTATTAGATAACTTTCGCAAAGATATCGCATCAATGATGAGTAAATCGAAAGCAATTAAATTTTCTTGAGAAAAACCAATCATTGGCCTATTAGTCATATTAAAATACTCAAATTTAAAACGTTCCTTAGTTAACTGACTTCGAATTATAACTTCATGTCCTTTTTCTGCTAAAAAATTTTTAAGGTACTTAGTTTCAAAGGTTGGAAAATCGTTAATGATAACTATTTTTAGTTGATTTTGCTCAGTAACATTTAACGGTAATGGATCTTTAGAAATATTATTGCCAAGCGAATCTTTTTCAATGAGTTCATAAAGAAACTTCCCTTTGATCTTAAGATTTGTAGTCAATTGAAATTTCTGTGACTTTTTTGATACCAATGTCATAGAATCTAGAGCTTCACCTCCTGGGGCTTTCAAAATAAGTTTATGACCTGGTGTTGCATTAAGATAACGCCCATTAAATTCGGCTTGTGCACCAACGGTATTGCTTGTATTGTATTTTAATTCACTTATGCCTTTCAACGTATTTCCTCCAAGGTATCCAGTTTTAATAGCATCTAATTGCCAGAGATCGAATGGTTTTAGTCCGTGACCAAGTATAAAAACAGAATCAGGGTAGTCTGTGTTTTTTAGTATAGGTAGATTTTCACTATAATTAATAACTTTCAGTTTTTTATGGGCTTTTTTAAGGCTATCCAATTGGGTGGTATTATATCCTGTCGTGAGTAAGGCAATGTTATATTGCTTTTGAGATTTTGGAGTTAGAGGTTTTAATAAAAGTAAGGCCAGTGAAAAAATTGTGATAAAGGAAATAATTATATTGATATAAAATTTAGGTTTGCCA
>Ga0209395_1006312_pt1 | contig 12899 bp, 12 predicted proteins | sample GOMGulsemesocosm_3_FD_184635 | JGI IMG/M metagenome (GOLD analysis project Ga0209395, IMG submission 184635) | Methane-oxidizing microbial communities from mesocosms in the Gulf of Mexico - GOM9D Gulf of Mexico (SPAdes) (version 2) | ecosystem: Environmental > Aquatic > Marine > Cold seeps... | reverse complement strand
GCCAGGAAGTAAAATCTTCCATAAATAGGCCGGATATATGAGAGCAATGATTTCCTCTCACACTATGATCAAATATCTTGCAAACGGAGTGGGTTCATATATGTAGCTTATTAGAGAATGCAGGAGCAATTCTCCTGAACAACCATTACCTTCGTGCTGCGCCTTGATCTGACTTCCTAGCTTAGCTCTGAAACTGCATCTTCAAGTGGTTTGGGTATAACAATACAAAGTCTGTTGAAAAAGTACTTCTAAAAGACGCAAGACGTGAACTATTAGTTTTATTCAACACGTTTAACCTCAACTCTGCTTAATTGCTTCTTTCGCGGCTATTTTTCAATGAAAGCCCTGTCTCTTAAACACTGTTGTGATGACTTACCTTCTTGCCCAAAAAGTAATATCTTGCTCAGTTAAAAACTGTTCAGCGCTTTTTCCTTGTAATAATGCTAATGTCGCTAAAATTCCTGCTTGAATACATTGTGGGGCTACGGTAGTAATGGAGCGTGGTGCGTGTATTATCGGCCAACCTGTTTTAACATTTAACACATGACCATAACGAATCCCCTTTTTTATCAAGTATCGTCGAGCATCTCCACTGGTTGCTAACGCTCCTTGGTGAAGTGCAACAATCATATCTTGTTGTTGTCCAAGTGCATCACAGTCAGGGTGCTCAATAGCGACTTGCCATGCCTGATTATTAAGCCTAGGGCCTGTTACCGCCAAATCGCCACCTAAATTGACTAAAATAGGTTTATCCGTTAATTGCTTTGCTAATAAGATCGAACGATCTACAGCGTACTCTTTGCCGATGCCTCCAAAATCTAATGCCATTTTCTGTGGTAAAACGATGCTATGTTGATCAAAAAACACTTTTTTCCAACCAACATGCTTCAATTGTTTACTTACATCATCTGAGCTAGGGAAATGTTGGCACTCACCGTTTTTCCCATCAAAAGACCATACTTTGCTTAGCACACCAGAGCTAATATCAAAAAGACCATCACTTAATTGGTAACATTGCTCTGCGAAATTGAGCAAAAGATAAGTCTCTTCATCAATAGTTATTGGTTTACCATCACTGGTATTAATTTGGCTGCAGACACTGCGACTGTCATAACGACTGTATTTATCTTCAATACGCCAAACTTCAAGACTAATATATTGAGCAACTTGCTCTGCTAATTTTTTATCTTGTGTTTGAATCAAAACTTCACATGGACTAGCCATCGCATTAAAAGTAATGCAATGACCGTCTTTTTGCTGGCTTATTTTAAATGTTCTTATTTTTTTCATATTGTTGAAAATATCAAGCGAACGTGATGACTAAGCAGAGTGAATAATAGTTTAAAATGAATAACTCACCTGCGCAATAATAGCTTCAACTACAGGATAAATATCTTGATCACTTAATCCGCTTGGCTCAGTAAATCCAGCGTTCGTTGGCATTTGACGATAATACTCAAGTCTAAAGGAAAGTTCATTAGTGCCATTAAGCACTACACCATATTTTGCGCCCACCGTAACGGCTGTCATTTCGCCGATACGGTAATCAGCACTGACAAAATCTATCGGGACTTGTTCGTCGATCAAATAAGGTTGAAAGAAATCCGCAGCACCTTGTTGGTAAAGGCGAAGATGCGGTTCCACATAACTTGCTTGTCCTACTGGAATAGTAAAACGTGCATCAATAGTATGAGAGTTAATTCCCCAGTCATCCCACATATAACGATATGAAACATCAGCAACCGTATTAAACAAGGTATCATCGAAATGATATTTAGCCTGCATAAAGGTACTTTGTTTCACACGTGAGTCAGGTCGGTTTTCATAAATATAGTCTTGCGCTATCCCTTCGTTATTAAGGACACTAACCACTTTAAATGGATCAGTTAAATAACCGTCAACCATTGAATAAGAGTAATTAAAGGCAGTAATCATGCGCCGGTTTATTACTTGAGTGAAACCAACCAGAATATCGGCAGTACTTTTATCATCGCTATTCCCTTTTCTTGTTTTGGCAAATTCTGTATCCCAATCAGAAGAATTTGAATCACCGACTAACATAGATGATAATGGTTTAGGAATACCGCCTTCGGGAGTAAACGTATCTTGAAAATAGCTCAAACCAATAGATACAGTTGAATTTTTCTTATTAAAATCATAGGCTAGATTGCCATTAATGCCCAAAGACAAGTAATCATATTCTTTTGAAACATGCCCGCCAATACTGCCAGATATATTCTCTACTAACGCTTGTGTCCATTGGCCATTTACTTGAACACGGGTATCATGAAAGGTATCATCAAGCGGTGTTTCACCCGCTTGAGTAATATACTGCCCATTACCTGAAGGACGAGTAAAGGTCTGTGCCTTAGGTTGTGCTACAGCGCCATTTGCAGATGTACCAGTAAGGGAATCAATTGTTAACTTTAAGCTTAATATTTCGTCATTTTCAAATATTTTAGTACCGGCTAATATAACTTCTCCGGCACTGACTCTGTCAACTTCAGAATAAAGTAAAAAGGCACTATCAAATTGCCACTCATCAGTTTCTTGTGCTTGCGTTACCGAACTTGTAACAACAGTGGAGCCTAATAAAGCGCTAGTCGCTAAAGATAATGCTGCTTTTATATTTATCTTTTTATTTAGCTGAGTTATTTGAGTCATTAGTTACAACCACAACCACCGCCACCAAAACTCTTGCCACCACTTGATGCTTCTTTAGAAAAGTAAATATGATCATCTAAGGCCGCATCAATAGGGCTCGATGTTAATGCCATTTCTTTTTTTGCTAACAAGTCTCGCTCCCAAGGCTCCACACCTAAACTGCTACAAGCACTAAGACTCACGGTAATGGCAGTTAATAACACAAGCTTAATTGTTGATGTTTTATTTTTCGACATCTTATTTTCAGATAAGGTTTTAAATACAGCTTTATTCGATTTCATGTTTGCCTCTACTTTATTTGATAAGTGACTCTATTCCCTTATTAACACCATAAATATCACTTGGGTTAAAACCTAATGTGATATGGAAGTCCTTATTATTTAGCACTAAATTTTGACGGTAGTTTTTAGCTTGTAATGATTGAACAACCACAAAGAACGTTTTTTTATCCTCGGTACTTACGCTAGCAAGACCACGTAATGAAATGGATAAAGTCGATCCAAACACGACCTTGTTTGTTAGCGATTGGTATTCGTATGGATTAATTAATGTCATGTGGAACGTATGATGATCCCTCGCGCTTTGGTTTTGTCTATAGAGAGAAAAATCATCAGCCAAAATCTGCTTCATTTGAGATAAATAGGGTTCAAGGTCGGCTGCGCTAACTTTTCCGCCGACATAGGTTAAGCCACTATTGTCCGTTAATTTAACGACCTCTATTTGAATAATTTTTACCTGTGTATTTTTAATGGTTTTATCATCTTCTAACATAAATCGTTTTTCTTTTGTTTTGTCAATATTATCAGTAATGTCAACAAAAGGTTCAGCTAATGTATTGGCAGCGAAGCTCATTTGCCAAAACAGCGTAAGAATAAACAAAGCACTGTTGAAATTCACTATTCTTTTGATTTTTATCATCTATTTAAATCACTTATATTGTAAACAAGCCATGAAGCACCGCTTAAATTTATTTAATTATAGAGAAAGTAATATGCGAAGCAATAGGACAACAGTAACACATTAAATTATTGCATTATGTCACTTTGCAAAGCGTTAATTTGTCTACGTTCATCCGGCGTCAATGTTTTATAAAGTCTAGGGTATGGCCAACCGTACCCCCACCTAAACGGCATAGGAAAATATGGACTTCCCCCCACACGAACACCCGCTAACATAAGTTTGGCGATTTGTGGCTCTCCTACTTTAGCGACACATTGTTGAAGTGCTTGATCAGCTATAAGCCTCTCCTCGTATGTACCTCCTCGCCAGTATGCATAATCGTGTGCGGTACAACAAGGCAACCATAATGTTTGCTGCTCAAATGTCCCATCAGGAAAGATACTACAACCATCAGTCGTGAAAGGTTTTATATTGCCTGCTTTTGCCACGATAGAAAGAGTCGAAAAAAAAATAAAAAATAAAATACGCATAAATTTAATACTCTTAATAGCTGCTACCTAGATTAAAGACAATAACAGTTAGTTGAAAATGTTGAATTGAGTAAAAGTATACTTGTCTCTTTATACACGTCGCCCTGTTGTTAAAAAATGCACCCAATCATCTCGACCTCTCTTTTTACTTTCTGTTACGGCTAAATTTACATCATAAGGTACTTTTAGATGCTCAACACTGTAGTTAGATGAGGTTTTATTAACGACTGAATATGATGCCATTGAGTTAAAGTTCTCCATTGAATGAATAACAGGCTCATCATCTGTATAGGCTTGTAAGCCAACACTGCCTGGATTAATAATCAATTGCCCTGTAGTTAAAGAAACCGTTCTCGGGGTATGTGTATGACCACAAAGAATAACTTTTGACTCTTGTCCGTTTAATAGTTCTATTATCTCACCATCAGAACGTAAACGAGCATAACCAAGTTCAACGTTTTCTAGCAAATATATTAGATCATTATTAGGCGTACCATGACACAAATAAACATCGTCATTTAGTTGAATATCAAATGGTAAAGACGCCATCCAAGCAATGGGCTCTGCACCAAGATTATCAATAATAAATTGCATAGTGGTATTTGAGGCAATATCTTCTGCTTTTGCCTCAAATATTTGCCGGTCTTGATTGCCACAAATAGTGACAATCTCATGCTGCATTAAAAGATCATAAGTTGCTTTTGGCGCAATAGGCCCGTAGAGAATATCACCAAGATTAACCATTAAGTCTACTGAACGTTTTTTTGCATCAGCAATAACGGCCTCTAATGCAAACACATTACTATGAATATCGGATAATACTGCAATTTTCATGGAATTCTCTTCGGGTATAATGCTCATTAAAAATAAAATGATAAATGATAAATGAATGTAATTTTTCTGGCTGGCTTTGCATTCAATTACCTAAAAATGAGACCAAACAGCTTAAAATTATATCTTATAATCTTTATTAGTGTAAAAACTTTACTTTTTACTATTGATTTTTTTGATAAACGTGGCACTGTGTACAAGCTGAATATTTATTCAAGGTTACTGACTAACAGTAACTATTATATTCAGTCCACAATTCAATTCAAACAATAATTAAAGGAGTAGCGCTTCAATGTGTTCAATCTTTGGTATATTAGATATAAAAACAGGTGCTGATGCACTTCGTCCTACCGCGTTAGAATGTTCTCGTCTTTTACGTCACCGCGGTCCTGATTGGTCTGGAATTTATCATAACGACAATGCCATATTAGTGCATGAACGTTTATCTATTGTTGATACTGAGCATGGTGCTCAGCCTTTATACAATAACGATAAAACTAATGTTTTAGCCGTTAATGGTGAAATATATAACCATAAAGCCTTAGCAAGTAACTTAACAATTGATTATGACTTTAAAACAGCCTCTGATTGTGAAGTTATTCTCCCGCTATATGAAGAATTTGGTGTTGAATTTGTAGACAAATTACAAGGTATGTTTGCCTTTATTGTTTACAACGAAAAAGATAACTCATATTTAGTAGCGCGTGATCACATTGGTATTATTCCTTTGTACACGGGTTATGATAGTGAAGGTAACTTCTATGTTGCCTCTGAAATGAAAGCGTTAATGCCGATATGTAAAACTGTTTCAGAGTTTCCTCCTGGACATATTCTTGATAGCCGCGTTGGTAAATTACAACCTTATTACAAACGTAACTGGCAAGATTACGCAGCCATAAAAGACAATACCACCAGTACGACTAAAATTCGTGAAGCGTTAGAAGAGTCAGTGAAAAGTCATTTAATGACTGATGTACCTTATGGCGTATTGTTATCAGGTGGTTTAGATTCATCACTAATTTCTGCTATTACGCAAAAATTTGCTGCGCGCCGCATTGAAGACAATGATTTAGCTGAAGCTTGGTGGCCAAAAGTGCATTCATTTGCCTGTGGTCTTGAAGGCTCACCCGATTTAATTGCCGCGCAAACTGTTGCCGATAGTATTGGTACTATCCATCACAGCGTAGTGTTTACAGAGCAAGAAGGTATTGATGCGCTTAAAGAAGTTATTTATCACCTTGAAACCTATGATGTAACAACTATTCGAGCTTCTACGCCAATGTATTTAATGGCGCGGAAAATCAAAGCAATGGGCATTAAAATGGTTCTTTCAGGTGAAGGTGCTGATGAAATATTTGGCGGCTATTTGTACTTCCATAAAGCACCAAACGCACAAGCATTCCATGAAGAGCTTAACCGTAAGCTTGATCGACTTCATAAATTTGACTGTTTACGTGCCAATAAGTCGATGTCGGCTTGGGGTATTGAAGCGCGCGTACCATTTTTAGACAAAAACTTTATGGATGTTGCAATGCGCATCAACCCTGAAGATAAGTTGTGTGGCAATGGTAAAATGGAAAAGGCTATTTTACGTGAGTCATTTGAAGGTTACTTACCAAAAGAAATCTTATGGCGTCAAAAAGAGCAATTCTCAGATGGTGTTGGTTACTCTTGGATTGACGGCTTAAAAACACATGTTGAAGCACTAGTAACAGATCAGCAGCTTGAAAATGCTCACATTAGATTTCCGGTAAATACTCCTGATAACAAAGAAGGTTATTACTACCGTACTGTATTTGAAGACAAATACCCATTAGCATCTGCTGCTGATTGTGTCATTGGCGGTAAGTCAGTTGCTTGTAGTACAGAAGAAGCCTTAGCGTGGGATGCAAGCTTTCAAAATAATGCCGACCCTTCAGGTCGAGCAGTATTGAGTGTGCATAACGAAAGTTACTAACTCTCAACTGACATTGCTCAGCGAGTAGTCACATGTCCCGTCCTAAAATAAGTTGACGGTTTTAATGGAAGGCCAGTAGCTTTTGCTCCTGGTCTTTTTTATGCACTTGGTTTGGTGTTTTCATCCCTAAACTCAAATGCGGCCTCATTTCATTGTATATCAATATTGATTCATCGACGAGTTGCTTTAACTCGACTAGATTTTGGCATTTATATAAGAGAAACTCCTGCTTTAGTATGCCATTAATACGCTCTCTGCCAGTGCATTTTGATATCAGTCATCGATGGGGTTATGTCACTTTCATTCAGCTTAGTTTGATATACCTTTGAGCAATACTGCAAGCCTCTATCTGAGTGATGAATAGCATGACGTTGATATTGACGATTATCTACTGTCATATCTAGTGCTTTGACCACATCCGTTGCTTTCATTTCATCGCTAAGTTCATAGCCCATAATTTTCCGACTATATGCATCAGTCACTAATGATAGGTAATGCACCCCCTGCTCTGATTGGACATAGGTTATATCACTAACAAAGACTTCCTCTGGCTCTTTAGGCTTTAGCTCCTTTAATAAATTAGGATGTTTTTTCATCCAATGTTTACTGAAAGTAGTTTTGGTATAACTTCGTTTAGGCTTAACCAATAAGTTTTCACCTTTCAAGTAACTAAAGAAGCCATCTCGGCCTAATTTTATGCCGAGCTTGATGAACTTAGGCTTAAGCAAAAAATATAATTTCCTGCCACCTAAGCGTGGCATAAATCGCCGTACTTCTAACACCAGGCTCTTTACCGGTGCTAACTCAAGCGCACGTTGTTCTACACGACGCTCTCGTTGGTATATGGCTTGTCTGGTTATACCAAGCAGCATGCAAGCACGTTCTAAGCTAACTACTTTTTGCTTTTGAAGGCTTCTTGCTCCTTGGCTATATACTTTTTTCTAAGACCAGCTCCATACTCTGCATCCATGATGTTGACCACTTCATTGAGTAATAAGTTACGTAAATGTTCATCTTCAAGCGCTCGTTCAAGACGTTTAATTGTCTGAGCTGGGCTTTCTTTGGCTTTAGGGGATGATGGCATAGTTATCTTAGGTGATTGACTCCAATCCATCTTACCGTGTTTTCTTAACCAAGTAAGTACTGTTGAGCGACCTTGGATACCATAAATATTTTGAGCTTGTTTATAAGTCATGTCGCCTTTTTCTACTGCAGCAACAACTTGTAACTTAAAGCCTAGTGAATAATCTCGTTGTGTACGTTTAGCCTGTGTTTTGATTGGGTTGTTCATAATAAGTCCTAAATGTGTAAACACATTTCAGGACGAGACAACATTAAGAATTAAGGCCGGTACTTCACAGATACTGGCCTTTTTATTTATATAAGTTAGAAATGATTAAGAGATGATTAACACGCCTTCTATTAGACTACATCAAATAGACTACAGCAAACCTTGCATGCCTTTAATAAACACAATTATATTGAGTGAGCAGCGCAATAACTATTAATCTCACTTAGCTACTCTAACAAATTGTCTGCGGTAAAGTGACGACCATTGTTGTACCAACGCCTTCTTCACTCTCAACAGTAATATCACCTTTAAGCTGCTGATTAATAATATTATAAACAATATTCATACCTAAGCCTGTACTACCTTCTCCACGTTTGGTTGTAAAGAATGGCTCAAAAATATTTTCTAATACATCTGCATCCATGCCTTTGCCATTATCGCTATAACTAATGACCACACTTTGTTGACCGTTTACGGCTAAGTTGATTTTTATATTACCATGGTCTCGTTTATCAAAAGCATGAATAACTGAGTTCATCACCAAATTAGTTAATACTTGGGCAAAAACCCCCGGTAACGTGGTTATCATCACTTTATCTACACCACTAAACTCATAATTTATATCGCAGTTTTTCATTTCAACGGATAAGGTTGACATCACGTCTGCAATATATTTAACTAAATCAATCTCTCGTTGGTCGACAATGATTTGATCAGCAGCAACTAACTTGAAATTAGTTAATAAATTTTTCACACGCTCAAGAGCTTTTTCAGACATACTTAATGATTGCATCGATTTTTCAATGTATTTATTCATCCGCGCTTTGCTCAAACTAGCTTCAGCAATCTTTGTCGTAATGTCTGCCGTATCATCTAATACCAAGCTATTTGCAGTAATCGCAATACTGAGTGGTGTATTAATTTCATGAGCAACACCAGCAACTAAACGGCCTAATGATGCCATTTTTTCAGATTGTACTAACTGCTCTTGAGTATCATTTAAGTTGGCAAGGGTCGTACTGAGTTTATTGGTGGTCTTTTTATTTTTTATAAAAATAAAAATAAGTAACAGAGATGCAATCAGGGTAATAACCGTTAAAACTGAGGTAACTAAAATATAAGCTTTTTGATTAACGATTGTTTGTTGTTTATGACTTAGTTCATCATCTTGTTGTTTAAGTTGCTCTCGATGATCAGCAAGCTCTGTTTCTTGTTTTGAAAGAACTTGCGCGTTTTGATTTACCGTCGCTAATATTTTTTCATTCTTTAATGCTTTTTCTGCTAATAACGCTTGCTGCTCAGTAAGTTTTTTTTCTGTTTGCTGAGACTGATTTAAAATTAGCTGCAAAGCCTGTTCTTTTTCTACTAACAATGTTTGTTTATTGTTTACAGATATTTTTAATTGCGATAATTCAAATTTTTGTTTACCTGCAGCAATAGCATTTTTACGCTGCTCTTTATTTAATCGAATCAACTCTGTTTTAGATAAATTTAATTGCAGTTTAAATGCGCTGAGCATTTCTTTTTGCTCTGCCAAACTCTTTCTTAAACTAACACTTTGTTGTCTTGTCTTTTGCATAGCCACTTCAGTTTCACGATATAGGGTTGCTATATCTAACTCTGTACCACCTAGTAATAATAAGTCTGCAGACATGAGTAACTTTTCATAAAGGATATTGGATTTATTCACTTCAAAGGATATAGCAGCTGATTTTTCATTTTGAATAAGGTTAATCATAACATCATGTTTATTATCACTGCTGTCTGTAATAAGTAACGTTTGCGAGCCCCTTATCGCATTCGCTATTTCATGAATTTCTTCAGTGAATTGTTTAGTAATATAAACACTATCTGCTTGTTTAAGCTGTTCAATAGTCTCTGCATAACTAATGACTAGCGTGATGTTTTTTATTTTTTTGTGGTTGAGTGCTTGTGATAAAAACTGATGAAATTTAACGTCTTTATAAATAGCTAACTGATATTTTGTCTTGTTCTGTTCATCAGGCCATTGAATATGTTTTATAAAGTTAATGAGGTAGGCGGCTTTAATATGTTTAGCATCAAATTGTTGTTCTTCCGCTGATGAGATAAAGCTAATCATCAGAAGGAAACAATAAACTGTTAACCTAATAAATTGACTAAAGCTAAACAAGGCATCACTTCTATTCATTATTATATTTGTTACTGAACTATGACGAACACAATACTTTAAGCATAAAGCAGTCAAATTAAAAGTCCACCATAATTTAAGTGTTTATAATAACGAAGGTTTATACTAGATCTAATCAATGAAAATAGATTAAAAAGAATAAGATAAGCCTAACTCAATCGTTCTTTGTGGTAATGGATTAGCAAGAACACCATTAACAGCATAATAATTATCTTCTTCAAATAAATTTACGAATTTACAATAGGCCTCTATTGTATTATTTAATAACTCAATGCGTTTTGATAGCGTTAAATCAACGCGTGAAATGTGGTTCACCTCACCTTCTATATCTGCATGATAAATCTGCATTAAGTGTAGGGTGAACCACGTAAATTCTCCCGTAAGAGAAATGCTTGATTTAAATTTAGGAATATCCCTACTCGCCTCAACAGAGTCACTTTTTGGAATCGCTTTACTCATGAATCCACTCAGCTGCCAATTTTCAGTAAAGCGCCACTGTAGCTCAACTTCTCCACCGAACAGTGAAAATTTTTGGCCACTATTAAAAAAACTATTTTTACTGACGAGTTTACCTTCTTTGTTTTTAAAAAATACCCCCTGTCCATTAAGCAGGTTTGCTGTCTGATTATAAAAAGCATTGAATTTAGTAATCATATTTTCATCTTGATACAAAAGTGATAACTCGGTTGAGTTAATAGTTTCTGCCAATAATTGTTCCGGCAATCGAATAAGTGCTTGTTCGGAATTCAATGCTTCGTTATTAATAAAATGTTTAGTTTCATCATTAAGTAAATATTCTTTTAAGCTTGGTGCTCTTAACGCTGAACTATAAGAGCCTTTTATCGTCCAAATGACATTAAATGATTTAACTAAAGCGATACGCGGTGACCATTGAGAGAAATCATCGCTTAAATATTCCCCTCTATCATACCTAACTCCTGCGGTTACATGAATATTTCCCCAGTCACTCAGCAAATCATAATATTGAAAATAGAGGCTTTGATTATTTTTTTTATCTGAATTTGACCTAGGGAAATATTCAACATCGGTAAGTTTTGATTGAACGTCTTGCAAGTTATCTATAGTAAAGCCGGTAGCAAAAAAATCACCTTGCTCTTGACGCTGATCAATTGATGCACCCACAATAAATGACTGCTGATGTGCTATCTGCCAGTTAAGTTCAGCTTCCATTAATTTGGCATTAACATTAACTCGGTAACGATCATAGGTAACTGCGTCACCAAGAATGACTTGTTCTCGGCTAACATTACTGGCTATACCTTCCTCAATAGAATCATTATTAACTAACTTTATTGAAGCATGGAGGTTATTCGACAAATTTTGTCGCCATTGCAAGTAACTAATTTTTGTTAACCACTGAATATTATTATCTTCTATTGAGAAATCGCCACTCCAATGTTCTCCTAGACCACTTTGACGATTCAGCTCAATGTAACCTAAGGTATATTGACCCAAGTGCGATGTTTTATAGTGCTGACGTGCATAAATAAATTCACTTTCTTGATCATCATAATATTTCTGCAGTGGGGAATAGTTTGGCCCAACAAAAGCATCATGACTTTCGTTATCAAAATGTGAATAAGCAAAATAGCTATGACCAAAACTAGAGTGAATATTGCCTTTTACATTAGCGCGCCTGCCCTTTTGTGTCGTTTGATAGTTAACTTGTGCTGAAAAATCATCTTCTTTATTAAAAGCAGAGTCCAAACTTACTACACCGAAAAAAGCGCTTTGCCCGTATAAAGCTGAGGCAGGTCCCCGTAAAAGTTCAAGCTTGTTTACCATCCACAAGGGTAACTCATTATCTATTGGTGCCTTATTCGCACGTGCATGATTAATTCGAATTCCATCAAGTAAAACAAGGTGTTTGTTATTTTCAAAACTGGCTGCCTTTTGTCCTCGAGTTTCAAAGATACGTTCGCCATATAAACTATAACTACTAAAACCAGGTGTAATATCGGCTAAGTCAGCAAGCTGTTGGATCCCTTCTTTAAAAAGTTGATTTTGGTTATACGCACTAACCGTAGCGGGTGATAAGTTGATCGGCAGTTCTACTTTGGAAGAGATAGATACACTTACCTGTGCAAGTTCGGCTAATGAAAGGTCAAAAATAGAATCGTCGGCATAACTTGACAGAGCTGTTTGGGTCAAAACGATACAAGCGGGAATAATTGAGTATTTTAATAACATAGTTACAGCCAGATTTGACCTTAATTTAGCGCTATATATACCCGTTACCATTCAAAGTGCGTGATTTCAGTGGGAGGTAAAAGGGCTTTAGGCAAGGCATTCATTTTGAACAATGGTTACTCCCTTGTTCAAATGAATAACGCCGCGTAAATCGCTTTTAACCCCATCGAAGAAGCGCTTGAGCAACATCACTTCATCGTTGCTGTGATTTATAATGGCGCTACATGGATAATGGTATGAACCCACTCCACTTCCTAACGGCCTCGCAATGGGCCAAAATGGAAGCGTAGACATACCATTTAACAAGAGCGGAGTGGGTATAATGAAGATTACAACAATTGGTCT
>Ga0209395_1006311_pt1 | contig 12900 bp, 14 predicted proteins | sample GOMGulsemesocosm_3_FD_184635 | JGI IMG/M metagenome (GOLD analysis project Ga0209395, IMG submission 184635) | Methane-oxidizing microbial communities from mesocosms in the Gulf of Mexico - GOM9D Gulf of Mexico (SPAdes) (version 2) | ecosystem: Environmental > Aquatic > Marine > Cold seeps... | reverse complement strand
CAACCGAGAAGGACAGGATTTTTTCAGGAGTTGCTTCTGCAACTTCTTCGATGTCCATGCCGCCTTCGGTCGAGCAAACAAAGGAAACCTGCGATGTCTGGCGGTCAACCAGCAGCGCAAGGTACAGTTCGGTCTGAATGCCCGAGCCGTCTTCGATGTAGATGCGGTTGACCTGCTTGCCGGCAGGACCGGTCTGGTGCGTGACCAGAGTGCGGCCCAGCATCTTCTTGGCTTCGTCGGCGGCTTCTTCAACCGACTTGGTCAGGCGGACACCGCCTTTTTCACCAGCGTCGGCTTCTTTGAAAGTTCCCTTGCCGCGACCACCTGCGTGGATCTGCGCCTTGACCACCCAAAGTGGGCCGTCCATTTCGCCTGCGGCGGTTTTTGCGTCTTCTGCCTTGAGCACAACGCGACCGTCTGAAACCGGTGCGCCGTAGCTGCGAAGGAGGGCCTTGGCCTGATATTCGTGGATGTTCATCTGAAACTGTCCCGTCTGACTGCGATTGTCGTGTTTATACGCTGTGATAACCCTAGTGGTTAAAGGGTTATTTTACAGGAGGTCAGAAAATAGCGAAGATTTTTCGGGTTTGTGATCACAGTTTTTGAACGTGTGATCACATATTTCAAATTCGTTTACAAAAGTGATTCGTTCGTAACGTAAAAGCGAATATTTTTGGTCTGGCAGCGATAAATGCATGTTGGCGATAACAAGCTGTAACCAGAAAGAGCCTGATCAATGAAAAAGGGCCCGGCAATAATGCAGGCCCTTTTTGTGATTCTTTCGTGTGTATCAGGCCAATGAGCCGTCGATACCCTTGCAAGCTTCGACCAAACCTTTGACGGCGTTGACGGAATTGTCGAACATAGCCTGCTCGTCTGCGTTCATTTTGATGTCGACAACACGCTCGATACCGCCAGCACCAATGACAGTAGGTACGCCAACATACATGCCGTTCAGACCCAGAGCGCCGTCAACGTAGGCTGCACATGGCAGAAGGCGTTTCTGGTCTTTCAGGTAGGCTTCGGCCATTTCGATGGCTGATGTTGCAGGTGCATAGAACGCGGAACCGGTTTTTAGCAGGCCAACAATCTCGGCGCCGCCATCACGGGTGCGCTGAACGATGGCGTCCAGTTTTTCCTGTGTGGTCCAACCCATCGACACCAGATCCGGCAGAGGAATGCCGCCAACGGTAGAGTAACGGGTCAGTGGCACCATGGTGTCGCCGTGGCCGCCCAGAACAAACGCAGTGACGTCTTTCATCGAGACGTTGAACTCTTCGGCCAGGAAATGGCGGAAGCGGGCGGAGTCGAGAATGCCGGCCATGCCGCAAACCTTGGCGTGGGGCAGACCCGAAAATTCGCGCAGCGCCCAAACCATGGCGTCCAGCGGGTTGGTGATGCAGATGACAAATGCATTTGGCGCGTGATCGCGGATGCCTTCGCCAACGGATTTCATCACTTTCAGATTGATGCCCAGCAGATCATCGCGGCTCATGCCTGGTTTGCGGGGAACACCTGCGGTGACGATGCAAACGTCGGCGCCTGCGATGTCTGCGTAGGACTGAGTGCCTCTCAACGTGGCGTCAAAACCTTCGGAGGGGCCGGACTGTGAAATATCCAGCGCCTTGCCTTCCGGGGTGCCTTCGGCAATGTCGAAAAGAACGACGTCGCCGAGTTCTTTCATTGCGGCGAGGTGTGCAAGGGTGCCACCGATCTGACCAGCGCCGATAAGGGCGATTTTGGGTCGTGCCATGGGAATATATCTCCGGTCCGGTTGAAATTGCCGGTTGCCTACGGGGTTCCGAGCTATCGCGCAAGAGTTCTGCGCTGCAGCGCGGCACCGCAACAACCTGACCGGTTTGTGGCTGATAACGCTAAAGAACTTGTAAACTAGGGGGTTACGGGGTGAGCAAATTGTCGACAGGAGCGATAATGTTTTTCAGTTTTGTGATCACGTAACCAAATTACGGGCGGGTCCGACTGCGAAATTTTGTCCAACACAGGCGGGTGCCTGGGTCGATTCTTGTGCGCAGGGCTGTTGTGAAGGTGGGTATTGCAATTGTCGCGATCCAAGGGAGGCGGCGCCCTAAATGGATAGGTTCATCTGTCTGGCGCGACGCTTTTTGAAGGAGGCGTGACTGCGCGCATGGTCTCGCGGGGATGTCTGGTTGGGGTGTGGTCGATTAGCGAATGGTCCACATTAAATCAGACCACACTCCATAGCTGTCTGCTGTCCGGGATGCCGGACAGCACAGTGTGCTTTAGGCGTCGTTGCCCTGTGGCGGCAATGCTTCGGCAAGCTCTTCCCAGGACTGTCCCGATGCGACCAGACAAGTCAGGCCATTGGGAGTGGTCACTGTGATGGTCCAAGTGCCGGTATCTGAGGAGGCGAAGGTTTCGATCACCATGCCTTGTTCGCCCAATCCAATGCTCTGGCGGCTTTCGCCATATGTGGAGGCAAGGCGCTCTACAACAGCCTCGCGGGGGGCGCAATTTCTGTTTTGCTGAGCAGTGGCCTGCTGGGTTGCGATTGCCATGAAGCCCAGGCTCATAGTCAGTTTGATCATCGTCTTCATCATGGGTTTTACCCTTTTTCCGGAGCGGCCTGTAACTACGTGAACTAGATCACGCACTACCCTCGATAGTTCCGTAGCGAGCCGGTTTCTGACGTTCATCGAACCATAAGCCATTCTAAACCACGATCTACGCCGTTCTGGCTGGAAGGTAATGGGTTCGATGTTGAAAGATTGCCATTTAGGTGCTGATAAATAGTTAACGCGACGTTCGGGGCTATATTTATAAGGTGTTAGCCACTGGAAATGCTCAGGAAAAAATTTCCAATGCTGCGGTGCAGAATGTTTTTTCTTGTAATTTTGTGACCGAATCGCTACCGATTTAGCAACTTTACAACCTGGAGAGACAATATGGACATGCGCTCGCGCCCTTTTCGTTCGGTGCTGTATATCCCAGGCTCAAAATCTCGGGCTTTGGACAAGGCCAGAACTTTGCCGGTGGACGCTGTAATTTTCGATCTGGAGGATGCGGTTTCGGTCAGCGAGAAGGTCTCGGCGCGCGACACCCTGGCGCAGGAATTGCGGCAGGGGGGATATGGCGGCCGTATGCGCATTGTCCGTATCAACGGGTTGGATACGGAATGGGGCCGGGCAGACGCCCAAGCCGTGACGCAGATGCAGTGCGATGCGATCTTGCTGCCCAAGGTGTCCTCGCCCGCGGATCTGGACGCGCTGGCTGAAATCACTGGTGAGCTGCCGATCTGGGCGATGATGGAAACACCGCGTGGCATGTTGAATGCAGCTGCGATTGCGGCCCATCCGAAACTGCAGGGCATGGTGATGGGCACCAATGATCTGGCCAAAGAGCTGCAGACCCGGTTTCGTGCGGATCGCCTGCCGATGATGGCTGGGCTGGGACTATGTGTGTTGGCAGCCAAAGCCGAGGGGCTGGTGATCGTCGATGGCGTCTACAATGCTTTTAAAGACGCCGAGGGGCTGGCAGTGGAATGTGCCCAGGGGCGCGATATGGGCTTTGATGGCAAGACTCTAATCCACCCGGCGCAAGTTGATGTCGCCAATACCGCCTTTGCGCCGTCAGTGGATGAGATCGATCTGGCCCGCCGTCAAATCGCTGCCTTTGAAGAGGCCGAAGCGGCCGGGCAGGGGGTTGCAGTTGTGGACGGCAAGATTGTTGAAAATCTGCATGTTGCCACCGCCCGCGAGATAATTGCAAAAGCGGATGCAATCACCGCAGTTACCGTCTAAGTGTTAATCAGCTTAACATTATAAGGAAACTGACATGACACTTCTGGTCATAGGCATCCTGCTCTGGATTGGGGCACATCTGTTCAAACGCGTGGCGCCGGATATGCGTGCGTCGATGGGCGACAAGGGCAAGGGGCTAGTAGCGCTGGCGCTTGTGGGCTCTGTCGTGCTGATGGTCTTGGGCTATCGCAGTATGGATTTTGTCCCGGTGTGGGAGCCTGCACCCTTTCTGAAGCACATCAACAATCTGGCGGTTCTGATCGCGCTGTATCTGACCAGCCCGGGACCCAGCAAAGGTGCCATCTTTTATAAAATGCGGCATCCGATGCTGGTGGGCTTCAAGCTTTGGGCGGCGGCGCATTTGCTGGTCAATGGTGATCTGGCGTCGATCATCCTGTTTGGTGGTTTGCTGGCCTGGGGCGTGATCGAAGTGATCGTGATCAATAGGTCCGAGCCAAACTGGACACCAAACCCCAAGGGCACGATTGCCAAGGATGCGATGTTCATTGCGATCTCGATCCTTTTGCTAGCCGTGATCGGCTATATTCACGGGCTGGTCGGCCCTTCACCCTTTGCAGGATAGAACACTATGAAACTGTATCGGTTCCTCAGCGAGGACGACACGTCTGCGTTTTGCCATAAGGTAACAGAGGCATTGAATAAGGGGTGGGAGCTATATGGCGACCCAACCCAGACCTTTGACCCGGTCAAGGGCATCATGCGCTGTGGTCAGTCGGTGGTGAAAGAGGTCGAGGGCACCTATACGCCCGACACCAAGCTGGGAGCGCACTAATGAGTAAGACCAGGTCGGCCAAGACAAACTCAGGACGTTTTTTCGAAGATTACGCGGTTGGTGATGTGTTGCATCACGCAGTGCCGCGGACTGTGTCGGGGGGGGAGCGGGCGCTGTATCATGCACTCTATCCGGCCCGGCATGCTTTGTATTCCTCGGATGAGTTTGCACGCCGGTCTGGTCTGCCCAAGTCGCCGCTTGACGATCTGGCGGCGTTTCACATCGTGTTTGGCAAGACGGTGCCCGATGTTTCGCTGAATGCGGTGGCCAATCTTGGCTACGCCGAGGGGCGCTGGCTGTTGCCGGTTTACGAGGGCGATACACTGCGCTCGGAATCTAAGGTGATCGGGGTCAAGCAGAACTCGAACGGAAAATCCGGGGTGGTTTACGTGCGCACACGTGGTGTGAACCAGCGTGACGAGACAGTGATGGAGTATGTGCGCTGGGTGATGGTGCGTAAGCGCGATCTGGATGCTCCGGCGCCAGAGACTGTGATCCCTGCATTGGAAAAGGTGATCCCGGCGGAGGATCTGGTGATCCCCGAGGGACTGGATTTTACGGGCTATGATTTTGCTCAGGCGGGCGAAGCGCATCGCTGGGGAGATTACGATATCGGCGAGACAATCGACCATGTGGACGGGGTCACAATCGAGGAAGCCGAGCATATGATCGCCACCCGGCTGTGGCAGAACACTGCCAAGGTGCATTTTGATGCCACAGCGCGCACCGATGGGTCGCGGTTGATTTACGGTGGCCATGTGATCTCGATGGCGCGGGCTTTGTCGTTCAACGGGCTGGCCAATGCGCAGGTGATTGTCGGGTTGAACGGTGGCGCGCATGCCAATCCCTGTTCGTCGGGGATGACGGTGCGGGCCTGGTCCGAGGTGCTGGACAAAGCCGAGACTGTGGCACCGGGTGTGGGGGCCATTCGATTGCGACTGGTTGCCACCAGTGGTGGCGCGCCGTTTGAGTTGAAGGGGGAGGATGGCAAGTATCTTCCCGAAGTGCTGTTGGATCTCGATTACTGGGCGTTGATGCCAGTGTGATCGTGCGTCAAAGTTAAGATGGACGGATGCAATGAATTGTACCCGTCTTTTTTATGATCATGATGCCTCTCATTCTTTTCAGGTATTTACATGATCAAAAAATGGCACACTCGTTTCCACAGAACTCTGGCTGTGAAGGTGTTTCTGGACGCTCAGCGAGTGTTTCTAACTGGACATCAGCCGAAACCAACTGCTGCAACCAATGTTGCGAGGCTGATGGCTTGTCTAGTTCTGGTAACCCCGTTCTTGTTTGGGGTTTTGGGTGTCATTCTTATCTGGTCACTCTTTCCGAGTCCTGTCGGATTTCTCTTTGGTGGCGCAATGATAGGGGCGGCAATCTATTTGCGACCACGTCGCGCAAAGATGCCGAACCCCATCCGCCGACGGGAGGAGTTGCCCCAGTCATTTGCTTTTGTAGATGAGATTTCGGACGCGCTGGATGCCCCTAGGATCACTGGCATCCACTTGAATAGCAGTTTGAATGCGTTTGTCTGGGCTGCTCGGGGGGAGGTAACGTTGGGTATTGGCGCGTTGTTGTGGCTTGGCCTGACTGAGAGTGAAAAGCGTGCCCTGCTAGGGCACGAGATGGCCCATCTGGTAAACAAGGACCCGGCAAGAGGAACGCTAATGCGAATGGCATTGGATACGCTTGAGGGATGGACGTTTCTATTTGGAGCACCTGCCATTGTGGATAATGGCGAAGGTGTCACCTACAGCTCTAGGTCAGATGTATTCGAGGACATTGTTGGCGGTGTTTTTGAGGTGATCCTTGCCGGGATCACGTTCATAATAGAACGGTTTTCCTATTTCGAACAACAAAAAGCAGAGTATCTAGCGGATGCGTTGTCGATGCGGGCCGCTGGTCGAGCTGCCAGCCTTGGGCTGCTCAGCAAGTTAGTATTGGCGCAAGAGAGTGTTAAATACGGTCGCGACCTGACCTTTTCCACACCGCTGAGAGGAGTCGAATTCCTGGAGCATATAGTTGCTCCACTGCGGATGGCCACGGATGAGGACTTGTGCAATGCCCTTGAAAATTCAACACAACAAGGCCGTGCAGTCGACGCAACTCATCCTCCTACAAATTATCGCTTGGGTTTTCTGAAATGCCTGCCCGAACCAGAAACCCTGGCATCAAAAATCGATATAAGCCAAATGGACGCCGAACTGCAGCCGATTTGGCAGGAACTTGGGGAGAGTTGGCGGTATTCTCTGGAAATTCAGTAATGAAAATGAGGGTGGCACACTGTTTGTGATGACCTGACCATTTAGTGAAGTGACAAAACCCGTGTCGCGGGTACTCTGGCGTCATGAAGCACGCGTTAGCCGCTCTTATCAGTCTTGCTACGGTATCGTCGGCCCCAGCCTGTGATCTGGCGCTGGTATTGGCGGTGGATGTTTCGGGATCGGTTGACTCTGACGAATACCATATTCAGATGGATGGCTTGGCCGAAGGGCTGCGCGATGGAGTGGTGGCGGAGGCGCTAGTGCGGGGTAAGGCGCAGGTTTTGCTGATGCAATGGTCCGGTGCAACCCGGCAGGAAGTGAGCATCCCCTGGGTGGAGATTGATGATTTTTCAGCGGTGGAGAGGCTGGCGGATCGCATTGAACGGGTTGATCGGCCCTGGCGAAATTATTCAACAGCGATTGGTGAGGCGTTGCAGCAGGCGGTGAAGCAGTTTGATGCGGTGCCGGGGTGCAAACGGCGGGTGATTGACCTGTCGGGGGACGGGACGTCGAACGAGGGACTGTTGCCAGGTGAGATGGGAGATGCTCTGGTTCAGGCGCGGGTGATGGTGAACGCCTTGGCGATTGAGCAGAGCGACGCGGAGTTGACGAGCTATTTCTATGAGAATGTCATCCATGGTGACGGAGCTTTTGTGGCGACTGCAGCCAGTTTTACCGATTACCCAAGCAGCATCCGCATGAAACTGCTGCGCGAGGTGGCGCGCCAGACCGCAGTACTGAGAGAGTAATTGTGTTTTGAGGCAAGCGCTCTGATTCTACAATATTTTTACAATTCGCTAATATGTGATCACAACAATTGAGACTGTGATCACAACTGTGATTTTTTAGCGCCAACAAATGAAATTTCCGCACTTATTTACCACTCGTTTGCGTGACAGTACGTAAAAAACCGCTAAAACACCGACAGCCAACCGAAGAGGAGCCAACATGGCCGATGACAATCGGGGAAATCGCCCGCTTTCGCCTCATTTGAGTATTTATCGCCCGCAGATGACGGCTGTGTCGTCAATCATGGTTCGGATCACCGGGATCGCATCGCTGGGCCTGGCCCTGCTGGTGGTCTGGTGGTTGCTGGCCGCTGCGACCTCTGAAGGGTACTTTGCCATTGTTGATGGACTGCTGCGCAGCTGGTTTGGCAGTCTGATCCTGATAGGGGCAACCTGGGCGCTGTGGTATCACATGCTGGGCCGCCTGCGTCACGTGATCTGGGACTTTGGCTATTTGGTACAAGTCGAGGTGTCCAACAAGATGGGCTTGGGCATGTTCATTGGTGCCACCGTCCTGACCGTCATCACCGCCCTCGTGGTTTAAGGAGCGATTTCATGCGATATTTGACTGACCGTAAACGGGCCGAGGGGCTGGGCGCAAGCGGATCCGGGACACATCATCATTGGCAAATGATGGTCAGCTCGATCCTGCTGGTTCCGCTGGTTCCGCTGTTCATCTTCACATTCGGCTGTGCGCTGGGTGGCACACATGAAGAAGTGATGGCCTATTTCAGCCGCCCCTTCCCGGCGATTGTCATGGCGCTGAGCCTGATCGTGATCACATTGCATCTGATGCGTGAGGCCAATGCCGCGATCGAGGATTACATGCATGGTGGTGCACAGAAGCTGGCGCTCGTCTTTGCGGCGGCCTTTTCCTACACCCTGATTGCGACGGGTCTGTTCGCCCTTGTTAAACTCGCCCTTTAGAATGTGCGCGGTAAGGAATTAAACGATGACAGCAGCATATGAATATGAAACCCACGAATACGACGTTGTTGTAGTTGGTGCCGGAGGCGCTGGTCTGCGCGCCACACTGGGTATGGCTGAACAGGGGCTGCGCACCGCTTGCGTGACCAAAGTGTTCCCGACCCGCTCGCACACTGTTGCGGCGCAGGGTGGTATTGCCGCCTCGCTGTCGAACATGGGCCCGGACAACTGGCAGTGGCATATGTATGACACCGTCAAGGGCAGTGACTGGCTGGGCGACATGGACGCACAGGAATATATGGTTCGTGAGGCGCCCAAAGCGGTTTATGAGCTGGAGCACTATGGCGTGCCGTTTTCGCGCACCGAAGAGGGCAAGATCTATCAGCGTCCCTTTGGCGGACACACCACCGAATTTGGCGATGGCCCGGCTGTGCAGCGCACCTGTGCTGCGGCTGACCGGACGGGTCACGCGATCCTGCACACGCTGTATGGTCAGTCGCTGAAGAACAACGCTGAGTTTTATGTCGAGTATTTCGCCATCGACCTGATCATGTCCGAAGACGGTCAGTGTCAGGGCGTTGTTTGCTGGAAGCTGGACGACGGTACCATGCATGTGTTCAACGCCAAAATGGTTGTTCTGGCCACTGGTGGTTATGGCCGCGCCTATTTCAGCGCCACGTCCGCCCACACCTGTACCGGTGACGGTGGCGGCATGGTGGCTCGTGCCGGTCTGGCACTGCAGGATATGGAGTTTGTCCAGTTTCACCCAACCGGGATCTACGGCTCGGGTTGTTTGATCACCGAGGGGGCGCGCGGCGAAGGCGGCTATCTGACCAACTCGGAAGGGGAGCGGTTCATGGAGCGTTATGCGCCCCAGTACAAAGACCTGGCACCTCGTGACTATGTCAGCCGTTCGATGACTATGGAAATTCGCGAAGGGCGCGGTGTGGGCACCGAGGGTGATCACATTCACCTGAACCTCAGCCATCTACCAGCGGAGGCGCTGGCCGAGCGGTTGCCGGGGATTTCCGAGTCTGCCAAGATCTTTGCCGGTGTGGATTTGACCAAAGAGCCGATCCCGGTGATCCCGACTGTTCACTACAACATGGGTGGCATTCCGACCAACTATTGGGGTGAGGTATTGAACCCCACTGCGGATGATTCCAATGCGGTTGTTCCGGGCTTGATGGCCGTGGGCGAGGCCGGGTGTGCCTCGGTGCATGGGGCCAACCGTCTGGGCTCTAACTCGCTGATCGATCTGGTGGTGTTTGGCCGGGCATCGGCCATTCGTGCCGGCAAGGTTGTTGATGCCGAAGCACCCAACCCGGTGCTGAACCAGGCTGCAATTGACTCGGCGTTTGATCGCTTTGATGGATTGCGCCACGCCAAGGGCAATGTCGCGACTGCCGAGTTGCGTTTGGAAATGCAGAAAACCATGCAGGCGGATGCGGCTGTGTTCCGGACGTCGAAAACCCTGACCGAAGGTGTCGAAAAGATGACCGCGATTGCGGGCAAAATGGATGACCTGTCGGTCACCGACCGCTCGCTGGTGTGGAACTCGGATCTGATGGAGACGCTGGAGCTGACCAACCTGATGCCCAACGCGCTGGCCACCATTCACGGTGCCGAGGCACGCAAGGAAAGCCGCGGCGCACATGCGCATGAGGATTTCTCGGAGCGGGATGATGACAACTGGCGGGTGCACACTATCAGCCGGGTTGAGGGCGCATCGGTTGACCTGAGCCACCGTCCTGTGGTGGTCACGCCGCTGACCACAGAAAGCGACGGCGGTATCAGCCTAGAGAAAGTCGCGCCCAAGGCGCGGACGTTCTGAGGTCGCTGCAGTATGATATTGGTTGAGAAATCAGTGGGTTTTCCGGGGCATTCTATGGCTCGGGAAACGCGCGTTTGTGCGGTCGTGACTGTTACGGCAACCTTGAGGGTGGCCATATGATGGCTGTGGACCAGCATGTGAGCGCCGAGCAGCCAAAGGAATGGGCCCGTCTGGGGTTCACACCGGGGCAGTCGTTTCGCATCTTTGGTATGCGCCGGTCTGGAAATCACGCCATTGCCAACTGGCTACAGCGCAATTCGGCCGCGGGGCGCTCGTTGTTTTTGAACAACTGCAAGCCGACTACTGATCCGTTCAAGAGCTTTCGGTCTATCGAGTTGGACGGCGAACACGCGTCGCACCGTAAGGCGACCAGCGATCTGGCGTCGGTTGCGGGGGCTGCCGGGGATGGCGCGTTGTTGCTGTTTTCCTATGAAGACGTCACACCGGCAATGTTTGCGCCCAAGCGGGCCGTGTCGGGGCCATTCAACGAAGCGCTGCTGGATGGCAACGTGCTGATCTATCGTGGCTTTCTCAACTGGGTGGCCTCACTGCTGAAAAAGATGCAGGGCAACGCTAACTACAGTTTGCTGCGTCGGAATGCGATCCTGCTGCAGGCCATCGATTTTTACGGGTTGTTGCTGAAGCAGGTGGAGCAGGCGCAAGAGCTGGGGTTCACCTGCATCTGTTACGACGACTGGGTTCAGGACGAGAGCTATCGTGCGACGATCTTGACACAACTGGGCCTGCCTCTGCGCGACAACTCGCTGGGGAAAGTGCAAAGCTATGGTGGCGGGTCGTCATTTCAAAAGCAGGCTGAGAATGCGGGCGAGCTGGACGTTAGCCGACGCTGGCACCAGATGGCTGAAGATCAGGAATTTGCAGCTGTGCTGCAACTGTCGGCACATGACACCATGCTGACCAGTCGACTGGAACGGTTGTTCCCGCGTGACGCGGCACTGCTGGCCCGGATTGCCGGATTGAATTCTCCGCTTGAGGGGGCAAGTTCATGAGTGACATGAAGGTCTCTGATTTTATAACGGTGGGATTTTTGGCTTTAGACAGACATCAGACCTGCGACGCCGCAGGTGAGAATTACGCGCCCGGGATCGCCAGTACTATGGCGCGGGCATCGGAAAAAACGAACATCTGTCAGCAGAGCGCCGCAATGCGCCTGTTGGTGGGCGGCTAAGCAAGGAGACAAATCATGGTCGAATTCGCACTCCCGAAGAACTCGAAGATCACAACGGGAAAGACCTGGCCGAAACCCAGCGGGTCCACCAACATTCGCAAGTTCCGGATCTATCGCTGGACCCCGGATGATGGGAAGAACCCTCGGGTGGATACCTATTTCCTGGACATGGACACCTGTGGTCCGATGGTTCTGGATGCGCTGATCAAGATCAAGAACGAGATTGATCCGACGCTATCGTTCCGCCGCTCCTGCCGCGAAGGGATTTGTGGATCCTGCGCGATGAACATCGACGGCATCAACACTCTGGCCTGTATCTATGGCATGGATGAGATCAAGGGCGATGTGAAAATTTACCCGCTGCCGCATATGTCGGTGGTGCGCGATTTGATCCCGGACCTGACCCATTTCTATGCGCAGCACGCCAGCATCATGCCGTGGCTGGAAACCAAGACCAACCGCCCGGCGAAAGAGTGGAAGCAGACAATCGAGGACCGCAAGAAACTGGACGGTCTGTATGAATGTGTGATGTGCGCTAGCTGCTCGACATCTTGCCCCAGCTACTGGTGGAACAGTGATCGTTACCTTGGGCCAGCGGCACTGCTGCATGCCTATCGCTGGATCATCGACAGCCGTGACGAGGCCACAGGCGAGCGTCTGGACGAGCTGGAAGATCCGTTCAAGCTGTACCGCTGCCACACCATCATGAACTGCACCAATACCTGCCCCAAAGGCCTGAACCCGGCTGAGGCAATTGCCAACATCAAAAAGATGATGGTTGAACGGACGCTGTAATCAGTCTCTGATCAGAAGCCCGGAGCATTCCGGGCTTCTGTATTCCTGCTTGCGTTGATTTGGTCCGCAAGCCGCTAATACAGTTTCAATCCCAATAAAACGACCTCGGTGTACAGGTGATCAATGTCCTCGGCGGGCATTCGGCCTGGCGTGTAGAACCGTGGTACGGCGAAATCTTCAACTGCGTCATGCTGTACGTCATGCGGCAGCATCCGCCGGTCAACAGACAGGATTGCGCGGTCTGCTGGTAAGATGCTGTCGGCAATGGCACGGACATGGCGGGCAAAGAGCGTACGGTTGCCGAGATACATGACCTCGTGTGTGACGTAGTCGTCGTGTTTTTGTTTGATGGACAGAATGACCAGACAAGGGCCGTCGGGGGTTTCGATCAGCAATGGTGTCAGGTTTAGTCCTGCGTGGTCTTGCAGAACCTGCATGTCGTTAGCGCTGAGGAGTTCAGTTTTTGCCAGTGGGTCTGTGTGGATCGGCAGACTGCCCGGCGTAGATGCGCGCGGGTGCCAGATC
>Ga0209395_1006305_pt1 | contig 12906 bp, 9 predicted proteins | sample GOMGulsemesocosm_3_FD_184635 | JGI IMG/M metagenome (GOLD analysis project Ga0209395, IMG submission 184635) | Methane-oxidizing microbial communities from mesocosms in the Gulf of Mexico - GOM9D Gulf of Mexico (SPAdes) (version 2) | ecosystem: Environmental > Aquatic > Marine > Cold seeps... | reverse complement strand
CACCCATAGAATGACCTAGAAGATTTATTTTTTCCAATCCTAAATCATCTATTAATTCTTCAAAGTCAGACACCATTAAATCATAGTTAAACTCAATAGAGTGGGGCGAACGTCCGTGGTTTCTTTGGTCTACTAAGTAAACAGAAAAATGCTCTGCAAATCGTTTTGCTAAGGTTTGCCAGTTGTCAGATGAACCAAAAAGGCCATGTAAAATAAAAAGTGGTTCACCGTTATCACTTATTTTTCTGTAATGTAATTTCATGTTGTAGAGTTGAAGGTGCAAAGATAAAAAAAGCCTATTCAAACGTAATGAATAGGCTTAGTATTTTATTATGAAAATTAGAAATTAACCTAATTCAGTTATTATGGTATCATTGTCTTCACCTCTATTGATTAATGCAATAATACTTTCTACATCAATATCTTCAATGTCTCTATATCCAATTTGAACAGCAAATCTTTCTAACATAGCTGTTTCTTTTTCATCAATAACTGAGTCTGCAACAACCATTCTAATTAAATCAATCATGTTCTCATATCTTTCATCTTTAGATACTGGAGGCATTACGTTAAATTCTTTAGGGTGATCTAAAATGTTACCAATTTGAGTATATGATAAACCAATTCTTTGACCAACTTTATTTAACAAAAGTAATTCAGTATCATGAATTGTTCCGTCCACTTGTGCCAATAGAACTAAGTTTCTAAAGTGCCCCATGTCTTGTTTTCTTTCTCCTGTTTGATATAAATCTGCTAATGACATATTTTAAATGTTTTTTTGGTAAAAGTAAGTATTTTTTTAAATTTTCAACCACTATTTTTTGTCTATCTTTGCCGAATTATGATTAAAACAATCGATTTACGTATCCCGTACCAGTATATTAATGACAAAGCATTCATTAAAAATGCAGTTTCAAAAGAATTGAAGGTAGAACTAAATGCTATACATCACATTGAACCATTAAAACAGTCATTAGATGCGAGAGCACGAAATATTGTTTATAATCTAAGATTAGACATTTATATAAATGAAGATTTTGTAGAGAAAACTAATTTGTTTAATCCAAAGAACGTTTCTGGTGCAAAAGAAGTTGGAATTATCGGAGCAGGACCTGCTGGGTTGTTTGCAGCTTTAAACGCTTTAGAATTAGGTATGAAGCCTGTTATTTTTGAGCGTGGAAAGAATGTAAGAGATAGAAGGCGTGATTTAGCTAAAATTAATAAAGAACATATCGTTAATGATGATTCTAATTATTGTTTTGGTGAAGGTGGTGCAGGAACGTATTCGGATGGGAAATTGTATACCCGCTCTAAAAAAAGAGGGAATGTAAAAAAAGTATTGGAATGGTTAGTTCATTTTGGAGCTAACAAAAACATCTTGGTAGAAGCACACCCTCATATTGGAACGAATAAATTACCTCAAATTATTCAAGCGATTAGAGAGGAGATTATAAACCAGGGAGGAGAAGTACATTTCAATTCAAAAGTAACTGACTTTATTGTTGAAGATAACTCTCTTAAGGGGTTTGTTATTAATGGTTTAGAGTCTAGAATGTTTGGTAGTACAATATTAGCAACTGGGCATTCAGCTAGAGATATATTTTATTTGTTGGAGAAAAATAACATTGAGATCGAAGCGAAACCATTTGCGTTAGGTGTTAGAATCGAACATAAGCAAGAAGTTATTGATAAAATTCAGTACCGTGGTAAAACCAATGACGAGTTTTTGCCACCGGCATCTTATTCGTTAGTTACACAGGTTGGTGAAACAGGTGTGTTTTCATTTTGTATGTGTCCTGGTGGAATTATAGCGCCATGTGCAACAACACAGAATGAAGTCGTTACAAATGGATGGAGTCCCTCTAAAAGGGATAATCCTCATGCTAATTCAGGGATTGTTGTTCAAGTTAATCCGATAGACTTGCCTAATTATACAGCAAACGACCCTTTTGTGTGTTTAGATTTTCAAAAGGAAGTAGAACGTGATTGCTGGGTTGCTGCAGGAGAAACTCAGAAAGTACCTGCCCAACGTTTAATTGATTTTATTGAAAATAAAAAGTCAGTTGACTTTCCATCATCATCTTATATGCCAGGTATTGCATCTGTTAATTTGAATGAAGTGTTACCTGAATTTATTTCTAAAAAATTAAGACAAGGGTTTATTGATTTTGGAAAAAAAATGAAAGGATTCTTAACGAATGAGGCTGTATTGCATGCACCAGAATCAAGAACATCTTCTCCAGTTAAAATCCCTAGAGATAAAGAAACGTTAGAACATATTACAGTAAAAGGGCTATATCCTTGTGCAGAGGGTGCTGGTTATGCTGGTGGAATTGTGTCTGCTGCTGTAGATGGAATGAGAATTATTGACTTATTAGCTGAGAAGAAATAAAACGTTAAAGCATCACTAAGTTATAATACTTAATTTAGTGATGCTTGTTTAATTTTGAACGCAGTTCTATCTCTTTTAAGGCCACTCTAGCTGAACCGTTTTCAGGATTTAAGAGCAATGATTTTCTGTATAGTTTTTTAGCTTCAATATACTTACCTTGTTTAAGTTGTAATTCACCCATGCTGTCATATACATTCCATGAGTTTGGATATTGGTTTATATTAAAATTAAAGATTGCATAAGCTTCTTTATATCTTTCAGATTCCATTAAACGGTAGGCTATCACGTTAATGTCAAATTCTTCAAATGCATAACGTTCATTAAAAAGGGATGTGTTAGTTGATACTGAATCTATAATTTGAATCAAATTTCCTTTTGAGCAGGCATCAAATAGTAAGTTAGATAATTTAGGCTTAATTTCTCTAATGTTTTCATCAACTAGAACTGACCAAATTCTGTTTTTTATAGTCTGAATTTCCTGATTGTAGTAATTGTCTAGTAAAATTATAATTTGTTTTTGAGGAATTCTGTTTAATATAAAAGAATGATAGCCCTTTATTATTCCGCCATGAAAATGCCGTTCGTATGCGTTCCCATCAGAATCAATTCCTTTTTTTACATATTGACCACAAGCATAGTCATTTTTAATTGGTTGAAATAGTATTTGTTTTGAAGACTCAGATAGTAAATTAGTTTCACCTAAGGCTTTAGTCCATTTATATAAATCAGTTGTTGTGGAGTATATACCACCTGTAGAAAATAATGTGACTAGTGAGTAATTAGGCATTGTACTAATTCCATTTATTGTTCTTAGGTGACCTTTAGCTACGTTTTCAGTTAACCATGTTGTGCTAAATCCTGTATTGTCTAGTTGAAGAGGGGTGATTATATATTTATTTAGTAATGTTCCATAATCTGAAACACTTACACGTTCTGCAATTTTACCTAGTAGATAATAGCCTGAATTACTGTAGCTCCAATTTGTACTAGGTTCAAAAAGTAATGGCGTCTTTATTAAATCAAACATGTATTGATCTGAATAATCTATTGATTTATCAAATTTAGGGTGAGATGTATAACTTCCTAAACCTGAAGTGTGTGTTAAGAGTTGATGAATTGTAATATCTTGATAGATGGAGTCACTAAATTGATCTAGATATTTAGAGATAGGAGCGTAAATGTCAAGCATTTTCTCTTCATGTAATTGAAGTATTAAAACAGCTGTAAATTGTTTGGTTAATGAACCTATATAGAATTTACTATGTATTGTCAATGGAATATTGGGTTCGATCTCTGATAAACCGTATGCTTTTTGTAGTATAATTTTACCATTATCCGTAACTAATGCAACTCCATTAAACATATTTTTTGAATGCGTAGCTGTTAATAAACTATCAATTTTAAATTGGTAATTTTCTTGTGCTTTGGCTTGTAAGCAACATAGAAATAGTAAGAAAAGTTGAATGTTTTTTTTCATTAGTTCAAAGGTATTTCAACAACTGAGATTATGTAAAGGTAATTACTGTTTCAATCGAATAGGGGCGTTTCGTTGAAATTCCTTTCGAAAAGAAAAAATTGTATTTGTACTTCCAACGCCATCAATCATATGAATTTTATCATAAATAATAGTTCTTAAATGTTCATTGTTTGTAGCTACTATTTTTATGAAAATAGCATAGGTTCCAGAAACTAAATCACATTCTATTATTTCTGGTATTTGTTTTAATTCCTCTGTCACATAATCTGAAAGTTGAGCTTCCTTCAAAACAATACCCATATATACACCAGTATTGTAGCCTAAAGCTTGCTGATTAATGCGTATTCCAAATCGTTCAATTATTCCTTTTGATTTTAATTTTGAAATTCTTTGATGGACTAAGGAATTCGAAATATCAAGTTTTTCAGCAATTTTTGAGAATGAAACCCTTGAATCTTCTTCTAATAGAATTAAAATCTCTTGATCAATAAAATCAAATTGATTATTTATTGGCATAATGATTAAAGTTTAAAAATTATTTTTCGTAAAATTAGTGAATATAAAATCAATATGACATAAAATTAGTTAAATACTAATTAAGTATGATTTATTAGTAGTGTAATTAAGTTAAATGATTTAATTTTGCGCTCAAAAAAACATAATAATGGAAACAACAGCGTTAATTACAAATCTTTGGAATGAGTACTCTAAAATTACACCTTCAGCCCAAAAAATTCATGATCTTTTTTCAGAGGATGGAGAATTCAAGAATGATCATATTGCATTGAGAACATTTAATGATCCTAGAATTTGTATAGAAGTTGTGGCGAAAAGTTTTGTTGATTGTGGATATGAAGAAGTGGATACTTACAGTTTTCCTGAAAAAAAATTACGTGCAAAACACTACCGAAACTTTAAGGACGATAATGCACCTTTGGTTTTTATTAGTGAATTGTTATTAGAAGAATGTTCTCCTGAGCTTGAACATATTATTAATACAGCTTTAAACTCAGTTGAGCCTTCAGTATTTAGAAAAGATTTAGCAACGATTGGTAGATTGTGGGAAGATGTATCCTTTGAGTTTTATCAGCAATTACGAGCTGAATCAGAATATGCGGCTTGGACTTATGTTTATGGTGTTCGTGCAAATCATTTTACAGTATATATAAACTCTTTAGAGCAGTTTGATACAATTCAGGAGGTAAATTCATTTGTGAAAGAGTCTGGGTTTAAATTAAATTCTTCCGGAGGAGAAGTGAAAGGAACTCCTGAAGGACTACTTGAACAATCTAGTACGTTAGCAGACATGCAAGATATGAAGTTTAATGAGGGCGTGTATTCAATACCTACTTGTTTTTATGAATTTGCTAGAAGATATAAGTCAGAATCAGGAGAATTATTTTTAGGTTTCCATGCGGACTCGGCAAATAAAATATTTGAGAGTACAGATTTGGAATTACAATTGAATTAATTGTTAACTTGCTCATACTTGTTAATAGCATTTGAAATAAATATTAAAAAAATAACAAATGGAATTGAAACGTAAAACATTTATTTTTGATTTTGACAGTACATTTATTCGTGTAGAAGCAATGGATGTGCTATGTGAAGTTATTTATGAAAACAATGCCGAAGGTGCAGATGTTCTTGCTAAAATTCAGCACCTGACTGATCTTGGAATGGAGGGGAAGTTGTCTTTAAAAGAATCTTTAACACAGCGTATTCAATTATTGAACGCTAACAGAGATCATCTAGAAGGTGTAATTGAGTTGTTGAAATATAAAGTAACGGCATCAGTATTAAGAAACCGTGCCTTCTTTAAGTTGTATAAAGATAATATTTATATCATTTCAAACGGGTTCAAAGAAATTATAATTCCTATCGTACAAGAGTTTGGAGTAAAGCCTGAAAATGTATTGGCTAATACATTTAAATTTGATCATGATGGGAATATAATTGGTTTTGACGAGCAAGATGAACTGTGCGAAAATAAAGGGAAAGCCCATAAAATTAGATCTTTAGGATTGGAAGGTGATGTGATAATGATTGGTGATGGATATACCGATTATGAAACAATAGAAGAAGGTGTTGTGTCTCAGTTTTATGCGTTTACAGAAAATGTAAGCCGTAAAATAGTGATTGACAAGGCTGACCAACATGCACCATCTTTAGATGAAATCCTATATGATTTGTCATATAAAGCTTCTGTTTCTTACCCCAAAAATAGAATGAAAGTTTTGTTACTTGAGAATATTCATTCGGATGCTAAAGCAATATTCGAAAATGAAGGGTACAGTGTTGAAACAATGAGTGGAGCGCTTACAGAAGATGAGTTATGTGAAAAGATAAAAGACATTTCCATACTTGGTATACGCTCAAAAACACATGTCACGGAAAAAGTGTTACAATATGCAAATAAATTACATGCAGTTGGTACGTTTTGTATTGGAACAAATCAAGTTAATTTGGATGATTGCTGTAAAAGAGGAATTGCTGTATTTAATGCGCCTTATAGTAATACAAGGTCTGTTGTTGAGTTGGCTATTGGTGAAATGATTATGTTGATGCGTAACATTTTTCCTAAAAGTGTTAAGATGCACTCTGGACAGTGGGATAAATCTGCTAGTAATAGCCTTGAGATTAGAGGGAAGAAGCTTGGTATTGTTGGTTATGGAAGTATAGGTTCCCAACTTTCAATTATTGCTGAATCTTTAGGGATGGAAGTCTATTTCTATGATGTCATAGATAGATTAGCCCTTGGGAATTCAAAGAAATGTTCTTCATTAAAAGAATTGTTAGCCGTTTCCGATATTGTTACTTTGCATGTAGATGGTCGAATAGATAACAAGAATATTATTGACAAAACAGCTTTTGATCAAATGAAGGATAATGTGATTTTCTTGAATCTCTCGAGAGGACATGTTGTGGATATTCCATCTTTAATTGAGAACTTAAAAAGTGGAAAGATTCATGGTGCTGCCATTGATGTTTTTCCTGAAGAACCAGGAACTAATGCGGAATCATTTATTTCAGAATTAAAAGGGTTTGAGAATGTGATTTTAACACCTCATATTGGTGGAAGTACAGAAGAGGCGCAATTAGATATTGGTAACAGCGTTGCCAAAAAAATTATTCAATACATCAATACTGGATCTACTCATGGAAGTGTTAATTTTCCAGAGATTCAACTACCGGAGTTACAAAGTGCCCACCGTATTATACATGTTCATGAGAATGTAAAAGGGGTTTTAGCACAGATTAATAATATTTTGTTAGAATACGATAATAATATCCTAATTCAATCACTAAAAACCAATGAAAATATTGGATATGTTATTACAGATATTGATAACTTTCATAATATTGAATTAGAAAGAAAATTAAAAGAAATACCAAACACTATGCGTTACCGTATTTTATATTAACTTACTGCTTATATTCTATAAAAAAATGAATCTTGAACTGTTTTCAAAAACCTTAAAAGGTAAGTTGTATTTTGATGATATGATGCGAACTTTATATGCTACTGATGCTAGTGCGTATAAAGAATTACCTTTAGCTGTTGCTATTCCAACTTGTAAAGATGACCTCTTTAAGTTGATTAATTTTGCAAGAATTAACAAGACTAGTATTATTCCTAGAGCGGCAGGAACGTCACTAGCAGGACAAGTTGTTGGAGGGGGAATTGTTGTTGATATTTCAAAACATTTCACTAAGATTTTATCTGTTGATCAAGAAGATTCGTCTGTCTGGGTTCAACCTGGGGTTATTCGTGATGAATTGAATCTTCATTTGAAACAATTTAACTTGTTTTACGGGCCTGAAACATCTACTTCTAACAGATGTATGATTGCTGGAATGGTTGGAAATAATTCATGTGGTTCACGGTCGCTTATTTTTGGATCGGCACGGGAGCATTTGCTTGAGGTAAAAGTTATTTTGGCAGATGGATCTGAAACCATATTTAAGAAAATTTCAACAAAAGAGTTCAATGAAAAAGCGGAAGGAATTGGAACAGTAAGTGACCTTGAAACGCAAATTTATAAAACTACAAAGGCTATTTTTAGTGATGAAAGAAACCTTAAAGAGATAGAACTTGAATTCCCCAAGAAATCTGTTACAAGAAGAAATACAGGCTATGCTTTAGATATAATAGGGGACACGGAACCGTTTAAAGATACGGAAGAGAGCTTTAATTTTTGTAAATTGATTGCTGGTTCTGAAGGAACGCTTGCATTTATTACAGAATTGAAACTTAATTTAGTACCCGTTTTATCTGAGTCGGTAGGTGTGGTTTGTATTCACTTTGACTCTGTAAATGAAGCGTTAAAAGGGAATTTAGAAGCCCTAAAGTTTGGACCAACAGCCTGTGAGTTGATGGATCATTATATTTTAGAATGTACGAAAGGAAACATTGAACAACGCGCAAATCGCTTTTTTGTTAAAGGTGATCCGAAAGCAATTTTGGTAGTTGAATTTGTTAGAGATTCAGAAGAAGAAGTGCGTGCAGTTGCTAAAGAAATGGAAGACGCCATGCGTAAGTTGAAGTTCGGTTACCATTTCCCATTAGTTTATGGTTCGGATGTATCAAAAGTATGGACGCTCCGTAAAGCAGGGTTAGGTTTATTGTCAAATATACCAGGAGATGCAAAGGCGGTGGCTGTGATAGAAGATACTGCTGTTGATGTAAAGGATTTACCTAATTTTATTGAAGAGTTTAATGTCATCTTAAAAAAGCGTGAATTGTATTGTGTTCATTATGCTCACGCCGCAACAGGAGAATTGCACTTAAGACCAATTATAGATTTGAAAACTGAAGCAGGTAATAAAATGTTTCGTACCATAGCAACTGATATTGCTCATTTGGTGAAAAAATATAAAGGGTCTTTAAGCGGTGAACATGGTGATGGTCGTTTACGTGGAGAGTTTATTCCTGAAATGATAGGTCAGCACAATTATGAATTGTGTAAGCAGATTAAAGCAAGTTGGGATCCATATCTTGTTTTTAATCCGGGTAAAATTGTGGATACTCCTCCTATGGATACATCTTTGAGGTATATGCCAGGTTATGAAACAACAGAGTTCAAAACAGAATTTAATTTTGAAAAGAATAACGGAATACTACGTGCGGCAGAGAATTGTAATGGTTCAGGTGATTGTAGAAAGACTGAATTGAGTGGCGGAACTATGTGTCCTTCATACATGGTAACAAAAGAGGAAAAGCATACGACACGAGCACGAGCGAACATTCTACGTGAAGTGTTAACTAGTAATCCAAAACTTAATAAATTTGATAGTGAGGAAGTTAAAGAAGTGATGGATCTTTGCGTATCTTGTAAAGGCTGTAAATCTGAATGTCCTTCTAATGTTGATATGTCAAAGCTGAAAGCCGAATTTACACATCAGTATTATAAAACAAATAAAATTTCTTTAAGAACAAAAAGTTTTGCAACTGTTACAAAATTGAATAAGTTAGCTTCTAAAGTTCCAGGTGTTTATAATTTTTTCATGAAGAATTCAGTTAGTTCAGGTGTTATAAAGTCTTTTATGGGGGTAGCTAAAGAACGTACCTTACCTTTGTTACATAAATATACGTTAGACGCTTGGTTTAAGATGTATACCCAAGAAGGTGACTTCAAAAATGGAACAGTACATTTGTTTAATGATGAGTTCACAAATTATAACGATACACTAATTGGGATAACAGCAATTAAACTGTTGAATAGGTTGGGGTATGAAGTTGTTATACCAGTACATAAAGAAAGTGGAAGAACATATCTTTCAAAAGGTTTATTAACTGAGGCGAAAGGTTTGGCTATTGATAATGTTAATTTATTATCAAAAGTTGTGACAAAGGATTGTCCAATTGTTGGAATTGAACCTTCAGCTATATTGACTTTAAGAGATGAATATCTAGATTTAGTAGAAAAAGATAAACGAGAGATAGCTGGCGAATTAGCTTCAAATTCTTTCTTAATTGAAGAGTTTATTGCAAATGAAATGGATAAAGGAAATATTGATGTTTCCCTTTTCACAGAGGACGAGAAAGTAGTTCGATTACATGGACATTGTCATCAAAAAGCACTTTCAACATTAGTTGCACCCAAAAAAATATTGTCTTTACCAAAAAACTATAAAGTACTAATTATTCCAAGTGGGTGCTGTGGAATGGCAGGTTCTTTTGGTTATGAAAAAGAACATTATGATGTTTCTATGAAGATTGGAGAATTAGTGCTGTTCAAAACGATAAGAGAAGAATCAGAAGAATCAATAATTGCCGCAGCAGGAACGTCTTGTCGTCATCAAATTAAGGATGGAACAGATAGAGATGCACAACATCCAGTTGATATCCTCTGGAATGCGTTAAAATAATTTTGGTTCTAAGAGCGTATTATACTATTCTAAAGTTTTGAAGATTTTAATAACTTTTTTGTTAAAGTCTACGGTGTGCTTATTCAATTGGTCTTCTAAACAAATTTTTAACTCATGTTTCAATTCTGGATATTTAATAGTCAAGTTTAATACTACTAAAATAGATCGAGACTTGGTTGTAACATTGGTACTAGAAGATTGAATCCAATTAAACAATAAGTCAATGGATTGAGCTTCATTTTCAGTTGGAATTCCGGCAATTAGCCAAAATGTAGCTATTGAATTTTTGATATCTATAGTATGACTTAGTTCAAGTAGTAAAGGGAGTACTTGTAATAATTTATTTGGATTTAAATTGCCGACTTCACTTAAAAGCCATAAAAATCGAGTGCTTACTTTTTTTTTAGACGTTACTAAAGGAATAAGCTGGTTTAGATCTATGTCATTTTGTATTATTTTGGAAGCCCATATTTTTCTATGATGAGCAGTACTTTGCGGTAAAAGACTTTCCAGTTCAGAATAAAAATGATTGATTTCCACTTACTTAAATTTGTTTATTGTTGTATTGGTTTAAATTTTAAAAAACCAGTTTAGTTGAGTTGTTTCCTAAATTTAACACTGATGTTTTTTTTGGTTTCATGAAACGAATTGATATGTGACTAAGTTAATATTACCTTTATTCAAAGGTATATTTTTCATCTTAATAAACAATACTTCCAACTTTTTAATAGGTCTCAAAAAGTAAAATGATGTTTTATTTAAAAATTAAATAATGTATCATTTTATAGGTAACAAGGCCTATTTTCTTTTTATGATTCGTTCAATTATTTGTGTTTTTTCATTGTAAACCTTTACAATGTATGTTCCCGCAGGAATAGTTTCATCAAAATTGATTTCAGTAGTTATTTTTTTGATTTCTTGTGAATATATTTTTGCACCAAATAAATTGGTGATTTCCACCGTTACTGGATAGTTAAGTTCATTTGACAACTCTATGGTAAAACTGTTTTTAAATGGATTAGGATAAATAGTAACATCATTTATTGAATTCAAATAAACACTTTTAATGCTTGAATAAGCAAAATCACCATTGAAATCTGTTTGTTTTAATCTGTAGTATGATAACTCTTGGTATGGACTACGATCAATACAAGAGTAGTTTAGTAGTTGTGATGAAGTTCCTGCGCCATCAATCAGTTTTATTTCTTCCCAATCAAATCCATTTTTAGACCTCTCAACAGTGTAAAAATCATTATCATATTCAGAGGCAGTTGACCAATTAATCCCAACGATATTGTCATCTTTTTTGATAGCTGAAAATGAAATAAGATGTATTGGCAAGATTACTAAACAACCAGGAAAACTAGAATAATATACGTCAAAAGAAATATTGTCAAATACACTTGCTCCTCCAGCTTCTTGATCATACAAAATCCCATTAATGTTTTGGTAGTTGGTTTGGTCGGTTGCTCCTGTATTTAATCCCATGTTAACATTTGCGATAGAGTGAGCAACCCAAATTCCATTTGATGCATGGTCTAAGTAAAAAAGTGATCCAGAACCTGCTCCTGAGTTTGCTAACACATCAATACATAGCCTAATTCTACACCATTCAGTAGGACGTGTACCAGTTGCAATTATATCTCCATTGGCACCATGAAGTCTTAAGTTACCTTGACTAGTACTAAAACCAAAACTGACTTCATTTCCATCCACAGTTGTACAGCTAGAAGAAAAATCGCCATCAGCATTTGAGTCATAACCGACTCTAAAACTTTTACCCCACCAATTGCCTTGCCAATCAGCTTCCATCACTATTCCGGTAGCAGCTGTAAAGTCCGGAGTGCTCCAATTTCCATCATTCACACGGCTATTGAATGCATGTTGACCTCCTTTACCAATTCCAGTTAAAGCTTGAGAACCTGTATAGGAACCAGAGCTTGTAGAGGAGATTATATTGGGTTGAATTTCGGTTCCTGCTGCAGGAGGACAAATATTTCCATTATTTTCTGAACTAAAACTACTTTCAACAATCCAATTGTCCTGACCATGAATGGATGAACCAAGAGTTAATGATTCAAAATCATACGTTACTGATGTTTGTGAATTGGCAGCAAGTTTAATCAGTGTAACTGTTAATAGAAGTATTGAATTTTTCATAAATATTATTTTTCGATAATAGTTTTTTATATAAAATTATAGTTTATCTCGATAAATATAATGTAATTATATGATTAGTAGTGATTTATTGTGTTTTTTTCAAAATGATCATAAAATCGGAGTTTAAACATTCTCATTTTCTAATTATTATTTACACTCTATTTTGATTCAATGCAATTAAAAAAATAAGTTGATACAGTTTGAGAATGGTTGTTGTGTAAAAAAATATTTAAATTGTAACTTTTTTATTTATTGAAGCGTCATACAATTGAACAAAAAACAATAAATATGAGAAAGTTAATATTAGTACTCGTTTTAAGTTTGCCATTAATGGCAACAGCAGGGAATGGTAAGCCGGTAAAATTAAATTTTACAGAGTGGATTAAAAAAAACATTGTTTATCCAACTCAAGCTATTAAGAATCGTGAAGAAGGGATTGTATATGTTTCATTTACTATTTCAGAAGATGGGAAAGCTGAAAATGTCACTATCGAATCCGGTATTT
>Ga0209395_1006303_pt1 | contig 12907 bp, 11 predicted proteins | sample GOMGulsemesocosm_3_FD_184635 | JGI IMG/M metagenome (GOLD analysis project Ga0209395, IMG submission 184635) | Methane-oxidizing microbial communities from mesocosms in the Gulf of Mexico - GOM9D Gulf of Mexico (SPAdes) (version 2) | ecosystem: Environmental > Aquatic > Marine > Cold seeps... | reverse complement strand
AGCCCTTTAACGACATTTCTACCAAAGCGTCTTTAATTTTTGCTTGAATATTTACCCTAGGTAAGCGTTCTCCACTTTGCATAATATCACTAAGGCGCAGTAATAAACGTTTACCTAAACTACCACCAGGATGAGACAGCGCAAAATCGTCAGCGGTAAATCCACGGGCATTTAATAGTGCAACTGCTAGCGCATCGCCCATCACTAATGTAGCCGTAGTGCTTGATGTTGGTGCGAGTCCAAGCGGGCAAGCTTCTTGTGATACAGCAACGCAAACATGAGTATCACCTAGTTTTGCTAAGGTAGATTCAGGGTTACCTGTCATAGCAATAAGTTTGGCGCCAATGCGTTTTATTACCGGAACTATTGCTAATACTTCACCTGTTTCACCAGAATTTGAAATAGTTAATACGACATCATCACGGGTGATCATACCTAAATCGCCATGACTTGCTTCACCTGGGTGCACGAAAAAAGCAGGCGTGCCTGTACTGGCTAAAGTGGCGGCAATTTTTCCGCCGATATGGCCAGACTTGCCCATACCAACAATAATGACTCTACCTTGGCAATTGAACATAAATTGACAAGCCAATTCAAAACCTTGGTCAATATACTGTGTTAATTCGGCAATAGCTTGCTGTTCAATGTGAATAACATCTAAGGCGAGTTGTTTAAAATTATTCATCTATTTTTCACTGTTTATATTTTGTTTACATAAAACGTTAGTGTTTCAATTGGCTAAAAAGTAATATTTGATAAGCGACAAATACACCAATTAGTAATAAGCCTTTCATGCGGGTAATACGAAAACTCCCCTTATTTCGAGTAAAGCATATCAAAAACAATAAAACGGTAACACCTAACATATAGGGGGCATCGCGCGTTGCGACGTCTGGATCAATAGCGCCCGGAGCAATTAACCCTGGTAAAGACAATACTGCAAAAATATTAAATATATTTGAGCCAATAATATTACCCAAAGCTAAATCGTCTTCTTTTTTTATGATGCTCATAATACTGGCGGCAAGTTCGGGCAAACTCGTGCCAATAGCAATAACGGTTAAACCAATAACTAAATCACTAATACCAAAAGCCTTAGCAATAAAAACAGAGGAGTCAACTAAATAGTTTGCGCTTAGTGGCAGTAATATCATTCCAATAACAAGCCATAAAAATGATTTAGGCTTACTTACTGCATCAGGGACTTCTTGTTCTGCTTCTATAATTAACGGATCATCTGAAGGACGTTTTTTAGAAGCGTGTATAGTGATTACCAATAAGGTAATAATATAAACAAAAAAGCCAATCATTAATGATAAGCCTTCATTAAAACCTAAATAGCTGTCTGATAACATCCAATAAGCTAATGCGGTTATAAGTAATATCAGTGGAATTTCACGTTTAACCGTCGAAGAGGAAACGGTTAGCGGAAGAAATAGCGCGGTGATACCTAGTACCAAAGCAATATTAGTAATATTTGAACCAATGGCATTGCCGATAGCAAAATTAGGGTTTCCGTCTAAAGAGGAAGTTGCTGCTATCATCATTTCAGGTGCTGACGAACCCATAGCAACTATGGTTAAGCCAATGATCATCGGAGAAATACCAAAATTTCTTGCTAGCGATGAAGCACCAAAGACAAATTTATCGGCACTCCAGACCAAGGTAACGAGGGAAACAAGTAAGATTAGAATTTGGATGAACATTAATGGCTCCTATATTGAAAGGCTGAATTGTCGCGTGTTGCGGCTTAAAAACAAAGAGATATTATCAAAACAGGGCAAAAAAAAATGAAAAACAAAATTTTATACCTATTTCTTCTTTAGAATAAAGTTTATTCAGTAAAGCTTAGAGCCTTGCCTATTAAGTTTTATAGCAAGCGACACAGAAAAGAAAGCGAACTTACAAATTCTTACGTTTTTGCACGTTTTCTTACGATTTTTATCTATTTTTTTTACGCATTTATAATGAAGTATTTTACTTGCTAAGGTAAAATTCGTGAAAATTAAATATGAACTAACAGTGACGTTACTAGAATCCTATGCCTGAAATCTTGGTAGATATCCAAAACATGAGCTTTAAACGCGATGAACGGGTAATTTATGACGACATTAGTTTGTCTATTCCTACAGGAAAAGTAACCGCTATCATGGGACCTAGTGGTATCGGAAAAACTACCTTGCTACGTTTAATCGGTGGTCAACTTAAACCCAGTGCAGGGAAAATTTTATTCGATGGGCAAAACATTCCAACTTTGTCACGTAGTGCTTTGTATGAAATACGTAAACGCATGAGCATGCTATTTCAAAGTGGTGCGTTATTCACTGACATGAGTGTATACGACAATATTGCGTTCCCCATGCGTGAACACAGTGATTTGTCTGAAAACCTTATTGAAAAAATGGTTTTAATGAAACTTGAAGCTGTTGGGTTACGCGGTGCTAGAGACTTAGCCCCAGGAGAGCTTTCTGGTGGTATGGCACGTCGAGTAGCATTAGCCAGAGCCATTGCGCTTGATCCTGAACTTATTTTATATGATGAACCTTTTGCTGGGCAAGACCCGATTTCTATGGGGGTAATCGTTCGGTTAATTAAAGATTTAAGTGAAGCACTTGGCTTAACCTCCGTTGTGGTTTCCCATGACGTTACCGAAGTTATGAGCATCGCAGATTATATTTACATCATTGCCGAGAAAAAAATTATTGGACAAGGTACACCAGACGAAATTCGTCAGCAGACATCACCTTTAGTGCAACAATTTATTCAAGGTGAAGCCGACGGCCCAGTACCATTTCATTTTCCTGCAGCATCTTATCAAGATGAGTTACTTGGTAAGGAGCATTCATCGTGAACCAAATTCTAACATTAGGTCAAAATTTTATTAGTTTAATCTCTGGCTTAGGACGAGCAGTTGTTTTATTAATGTCGGCCTTATTACATGTTCCCAATGTACGTAAAGGCTTTCCGTTATTAGTTAAGCAACTTTATTCTGTCGGTGTATTATCACTCGTCATCGTCGTGGTTTCAGGGCTATTCATCGGCATGGTTATTTCCCTACAAGGCTATACTATTCTTGTTGGTTACGGTGCTGAAGGTAGTTTAGGACCCATGGTTGCTTTATCACTGCTACGTGAATTAGGCCCAGTCGTTGCTGCGTTATTGTTTGCGGGCCGAGCAGGTTCCGCACTAACCGCAGAAATAGGTTTGATGAAAGCAACAGAGCAATTATCAAGTTTAGAAATGATGGCTATTGACCCTTTACGTCGTGTTATAGCGCCACGTTTTTGGGCGGGATTTATTAGCTTACCTTTATTAGCTGCGATATTTTCAGCCGTAGGTATTTTAGGTGGTCATCTTGTTGGTGTTGAATGGTTAGGTGTTGACAGTGGTACCTTCTGGTCGGTTATGCAAGCTCAAGTTGATTTTGAAAAAGATATTCTAAACGGTATTATCAAATCAGTCACTTTTGCTTTTGTGGTGACTTGGATCGCGGTTTATAAAGGGTATGATTGTATACCAACATCTGAAGGTATAAGTCGAGCTACTACATCTACTGTAGTGCAATCGTCATTATTAGTTTTAGGTTTAGATTTCGTACTAACGGCATTAATGTTTGCTAGTTAATTTTTTAGTTATTTTTATAGTTTAGGTTTGGTGAAAGACATGGTGTCGAAGAAAATTGAATTAATGGTAGGCTTTTTTGTTGCATTAGGCATTGCGGCATTATTAATGTTGGCGTTGAAAGTTGCTGATAGCGGTATTTCAGGAAATAGCGAAACATACCAACTGTATGCAAAATTTGATAACATTGGCGGATTAAAAGTGCGCTCTGCTATAAAAGTAGGTGGTGTTGTTGTTGGTCGGGTGAGTAATATTTCACTTGATGCTGACGACTACACACCAGTTGTCACGTTAGATATTTATACACAATACGATAACTTCTCAGAAGCAACATCGGTATCTATTTTAACCGCCGGATTATTAGGCGAACAATATGTTGGCTTACTACCAGGCTTTATTGATGAATCGGTAGATACTTTAGTACCTGGCGATTTTATCGATGACACTAAACCTGCTTTAGTATTAGAAGAATTAATAGGACAGTTTTTGTTTAGTCAAGGAAATGACGAATAGTCAAATAAAGGAAAGGATAGATAAATGAAAAAGTTACTTACACTTATATTAGGGCTTACTTTCTTCATGAACGTCAGTGCTTTTGCATATGGTCATGTAGATAAGAAAAATCCTTATGCGATGATCGAATCTGTCGCAAAAATTACCTTTAAACGCTTTTCAGATGAGCAAGCCGAAATTCGTAAAAATCCAAACTTATTGAAAAATATTGTGCGTGAAGAATTAATGCCTTACGTTCATTATCAATATGCCGCGTTTAAAGTGATTGGTAAAAATTTTAAGAAAACGAGTAAAAAAGATCGTGCCGATTTTGTTGTGGTTTTTAGAGAGTATTTAGTAACATCTTACGCACAAGTTTTTACCTTATATAAAAAGCAAAAAGTCGAATTTGCACCAGAGAAGGATTTTGCCAAAGAAAATGTTGTGGCAGTAAAAACTTCAGTGTTAGATCCCGGCAGACCAGCTATTGATATTTCATTTCGGGTAAGAATAAATAAGAAAACAAAAGAATGGAAAGCTTACGATATGGTTGCAGAGGGCGTGAGTCTTCTTGATAGCAAACAAGCAGAATTGAGCGGTTTAATTCGCCAAAAGGGCTTGCCATACGTAACCAACTTACTCAAACAAAAAAGTGCTAGATCAATTGTTTTCAAATAGCCTTATTAAACAGTTTCTATGAATACTAGGAAATACCATGAAGCAAATTGAATTTGTTCAAAAAGATTCAAAAGTTACTTTTAGCGGAGAGTTAACCTTAGCAACTATTAATAGCTCATTTGAAAAAAAGTCACACAGCTTACTAAAATCAGGTAACCTAACATTCGATTTATCGAATATATTAAAAGTAGATACCGCTTGTTTAGCTTGGCTACTAGCTATGATAGAACAAAGTGTTAAGAGAAACTGTCAATTAACACTTGTTAATTTACCTGATGATTTAATAAAATTGGCGAAACTAAGTAGTGTAGATTTGTTTTTGTCAAAAAACTAATGACTGATGTTATTAGTAACCGGAGAATAATGTGGAAGTTTCAGAAATAGAAAAATTACTTAACGATGCCCTTGAACTTGATGAGTTACATGTTGCATTTGACGGTTCACAATGTAAAGTGATCGCTGTTGCAGACTTTCTTGGTGAATTAAGCCGAGTTAAAAAACAGCAAACTATTTATGCACCTTTAGCAAATGCAATTAAAGACGGTGCAATTCATGCGGTATCGATTAAAACCTTCACAACGTCAATCTGGCAACGTGAAAAAATGTTTAACCTTCCGCTTTAATTTTCAATAACTAAATAAGAATATTCCATTGGATGCATTTAAAATAACAGGTGGTACTGCCCTTAACGGTGAAGTAACCATTTCTGGCGCAAAAAACGCCGCTTTACCCATATTAATGTCAGCTCTCCTGTCGAAAACACCTGTCACTTTTAGTAACGTTCCTAAACTTAATGATATCGAAACAACCGTTAAATTGTTGAGCCAATTAGGCGCTAAAATTGAATGGTTAGCAGATAATCAGTTAGTCATTGATGCAAGTACTATTGACCAATGTCGTGCATCGTACGAGTTAGTTAAGACGATGCGAGCTTCGATTTTGGTTTTAGGACCATTATTAGCGCGATTTGGTCATGCAGAAGTCTCTTTACCCGGCGGTTGTGCCATTGGTGCAAGACCGGTGAATTTACATATTCATGGCTTGAAATTAATGGGCGCAAATATCGATGTTGAAAACGGCTACATTAATGCGCGCAATGATGGACGTTTACAAGGCGCGACAATTTTTATGGACACCGTCAGTGTTACCGGCACTGAAAATCTAATGATGGCAGCTGCCTTAGCACAAGGTACAACCATTATTGAGAATGCAGCTCGTGAACCTGAGATTGTTGATTTAGCAAATTGTTTGAATGCGATGGGAGCAAAAGTTTCTGGTGCAGGAACTGATACCTTATCGATAGAAGGTGTTGCTGAATTAAAGGGAACACATTATCGTGTAATGCCAGACCGCATTGAAACGGGTACTTTCTTAGTTGCAGCGGCCGTAACGCAAGGGAAAGTTAGATGTTTAAATACTGATCCTAAAACCTTAGAAGCGGTAATCAGTAAATTACAAGAATCAGGTGCGAAAATTACTACGGGTGACGACTGGATTGAACTATCAATGAACCAGCGTCCAAAAGCCGTTAATGTTCGTACAGCTCCTCACCCAGCATTCCCAACTGATATGCAGGCACAGTTTGTGACTTTAAACGCGATTGCCGAAGGAATGTCTACGACAACTGAAACTATTTTTGAAAATCGTTTTATGCATGTACCTGAATTGCAACGTATGGGAGCAGATATTAGCCTTGAAGGTAATACCGCTATCTCTTGTGGTGTAGAATCATTAAATGGAGCTCAAGTGATGGCAACTGATTTACGTGCTTCAGCCAGTTTAGTGATTGCCGGATTAGTGGCAACTACAGAAACACAGGTTGATCGTATTTATCACATTGACCGTGGCTATCAAGATATTGAAGGTAAGTTACAGGCACTTGGCGCGAATATTACGCGTATTAAAGCTGGCTAACACTACTTTTAACATACTAATTAAACCTGCTATCGGCAGGTTTTTTTGTGGGTAAAATTTAAGGGATATTGATAATAGTCTACTATTTAGTTTTTACTATTGTTATCAAATTGTGATACTTCTGTGAAGAAAGGTGGGAAATAGTATGTAAAACTTATTTGTATAATATAAATAAGGATTTCATTATGTTTCGCATTAACTCAATTGCCATTTTACTATCTATTCTCACTGTTTCATGCGGTGGAGGGGGAAGTTCGACCGCGAATTCTCAGGAAACACAGGCTGTTGTTATAGATACATCGCCCACGATCTATACAGGGCTATTTTTAGATTCAGCCGTTGAAGGACTGAGCTACACAACAGTATCAAATAGCGGTATAACAAGTGCTACTGGTGAGTTTAACTATCAAACCAATGAAAGTATTACCTTCTCAATAGGTGATATTAGCCTTCCTATAGTAATAGCAAATAGTGTTATTACCCCTTTAGATATTGTGAATACTGATAATGTTAATCATCCATCAGTTGTGAATATAATAAGATTATTACAAAGCTTGGACGAAGATGGAAATGCTGATAATGGCATTAAAATACCGGAAGTAGCACTCGAATTAGCAAAGGGCTTAACCGTCGATTTCGCATCAGTAGACTTTGAAGGTCAAGTGGCTGACTTGGTTCTAAGAAGTGGTGGTGTATATCAGCAACTTATTTCAACAGAAGACGCCGTTTATCATTTTCAGTCGACTTTAGCTGATTTAAAAAATCAAGGTATAGAGAATTGCGCAAAAACTCACAGTAAAGTTGGTTATTATGGTTTCTTTGATACTAGAGCGCATAACGTGTCTGGTAGAGCAGAATTTATTGATGATTGTACCATTAGAATTACTGAGTTTAGTTATGATGGAGGAGGGCCTGAAGTCTATTTTTATGGTGCACTAGATCATAAATATGACGAAAGCGATGCATTTGCAATAGGTCAAAAAATTAATGGTATCGTTTACAATAATGACGAAATTATCCTTAGAATTCCAAACAATAAAACACTTGATGATATTACGGGTATAAGTGTATGGTGTTCTGATTTTGATGCGAATTTTGGCCAGGTTACCTTTACGCCTTAATCTATAAATAAAGCAACTTAATCAATGTGTTAAATTGCTTTGTTTTTCTATAGTTCATTCAAATGTTTTTGATAAATTATAAGTTTTTCATCTTTATTTGGTTTAGCCAGATCAACAGCCTTTTGATAATGAAATCTCGTTTTTTCTTTGTTTTTTATCGAAAAATATATTTTGCCAAGTTCATGATGAATTTTAGCGTTATCAGGATAAGCACTAGCCATCACTTCATAAACAGCAATTGCCTTATTATGCTGTTTATATTTCAGATAATATTCAGCAATCAAGTTAGAAGAGTTTAGCCTTAAATTTGCAATCATGTTCGATTCATTGAATTCCTTCATAAATAGTTCAAATTGCGTAAAATTATCGGCTCTTATTGCATTTCGAATAATGACAAACATCGCCCAAGGCTCTGGTTTTTCGGCAAATCCAAATCGCTCGGCTCGTAATTTATTGTAAGCGTAGAAATTATTTAGCCCGCCTGCTTTTTGGAAGTTTTCAAGACTATCAATTTGAAAGGGTGCGTATCCATAAAAGTAGTTAATTAATCCTTGATATAACGTCGCATGGGCATTAGTTAGATGTTGTTCATTTGGGATGACACGATAAGTCCAGCGCAATGAGTTATTAGCTTTATTTTTCAAAAGTGTGTTTAGTTTGTTTGTGCCGCCAATAACACCAGACTCACCTTCAGTAACTGTAAAATAGAGGTGAGATTTAAGGCCTGTTTCAAGTTTACTTTCAAGCTGCTCTAGCCTACTTTGTTCGGAAAACCACGATTCATCTATAGGGTAGGGACTAGAAACAATATGGCCAGAAAATAATGTCGGTTTATTTATTAATGACTCGATGGCATAACCACCAGCGAATTCCCAACCAAAAATTATCCGTTCCTTGCTTGCGCGATAGTTTGTTTCAACAAAGGGAACTAACTCTTTGTCAATAAACTCTAAAAGTGAAGTTTTGGTAAAATGTGAAAACCTGTCTGGATATTTATTATTAATACCGACAACAATAAATTCAGGAGTCATTTTTACCGTACTTCTCGATGATTGAGAAAGACTGACCCCGAGTGTGAATAAACGTTGCCCGTCTAAAATATACAGTACAGGATAATCTTTTTTACTTGTCTTATAGCTTTGTGGAAAATAAATTTGGATATCCCTAGTTTCAGACATAACTTTAGAGGCTATGGTTAATTTTTTTCCAATAATATTATCCGTTTCTTCTGTATCGATGGGCTGTGCATATACTATTGGTGACACCGTTATTAGCATTACTAATGCAAAATATATTTTTCTATAAATAGCGTTCATTAAGTACACCTATATTTATTGGGAATAAGACATAAACAACCATTTGAGTATGTCTATTAGGGGCTATATTTAGTCTGCTTTGGTAATATTGGTTAATCGACTTAATCTTTGCTGGAAAGATGCCGTGCTAACATCATCTTTACCATTTGCCATGGCAATTGTTTTTTCCAATGTTTTAATTGCTTTGGGGTAATCTTTTACTAGCTCATAAGCCTCCGCCAAACTGTCATGGGCATTAATTGAATCGGGCTTGGCTTGAGTTATACGCTTTAATATTGTTATCGCTTCTTGGTTTCTTTTCTCGTTAAGCAAGCTATAACCATATCTATTTAAACTATCTTCCTGTTTGGCTGATATTGGCTTATTGAAAATATCTGTTAAGCGTTGTTTTACTTCTAAACGAGATTTACTCGCTTGTTCTAGTTGTTGATCTTTCTGATAAAGTGTTGCTAAACGATCGACTGATCTAACTGAGGTTGGCATAGCAATAGCGACATGCTTCAAAAAAGAAATAGCGGAAGCATTGTCGTTATTTCCGATAAAAATATTGGTTATTATGTTGGCATTGTACATTTTATATTGCGAATTCCAGACCGGCCATAAGGCAAAGGCTTGTTCAAATTTTTTCGCCATCACTTGATGAAAAATTGTATCGTAGACAGCAAATTGAAATTGTTTTTCACTGGTTTCAATTTGGTATTTTTCCGATCTGTTATTAAAGTAATTTATTAATGATTGGTGATTAAAGTTCGCCGTTAGTATTTGCTCTTTATTAGGTTTTCTATAATCTTGAAAGTGGCTTCTCAAACCGCTATTAAGAGCGGGATAATAGACAGAACCATGGGACTCTTTTGGGAAAACATCAAGAGTAAACTTAACGGCTTTGCCTGCTAAATTTACTAATTTTTGTTGTAGTATCTTGGCTTCGTTTTGAAAAACTCCTCCACCCATGATTATTTGCAAGTCACTATTGTTAATTGGAACATTTTGATAACTTTTAATCGCTTTTTCCAATTCACCATTGGCTAAAATAGGATCTATTGCAACATAGCCGTTAAAGGTGTCGCTGGTCTTGGGTAGGGCATTAATAACAAATAATGCAGAATAAGACTGGCCAATTAATATGTTATTGTTAGCTGTTCGGTAATTATCGTTAATGTAGCTTGATAGCTCTTTAGTCAAATAGTTTGTGAATGGTTTAGAATTACTAGAAACATTACTGAACCATTGGTTTTTGTTAAAAGGGATACCGACAATAATGCTTTCTGGGATATCGTCTTGCTGCATTAATCGTTCAATTTTAGTTACTGAATGAAAGTATAGATCTTTCATGTAAGTTAAGATTTCGTTATTTGCATCAAGTAAATAGATCACTGGGTAATTACGTTTACTTTCTTGGTAGCCTTCAGGCAAGCGAATGAAAAACTCTCGTTGCTCTTTAAGGTTATCTGAATAAAAAGCAATTTTTTCACCTAAATTTACTTTTATATCTGGCACTGCACTGCGACTAATGTCGTTAGCAAAAGTAAAATTACTGATCAACAATAATGGTAGCAGGGCTAAACCCGTAATTAAACGAGTGAAAGTGTTAGCAATTACACTCGTTAGTTTCACTAACGATGGCTGGGTAAATAGTATTTTCACATTATCCTCTTGATATTATTTAATGCGTATTCTCGATGTTTCAGAATTCCATACGCTTGTTTATGGTGTAACCGTATTGTGCCAAACAGGAAAATAAAAACGCTACAGATTAACTGATAAAAAACTGATGGTTTGCTGATGATTATTCAAATGCACAGAATAACAGTGCTTTGCGAGAATAAATCACTGAAAGCATAAACCATTGGGGCTATACTGCTTTGACTTTATATAAACCTTTACTAGTGACGGATAAGAACATTAATGAGTGATTTTTGGGTTGGTAACTTTAGGGTTGATGTATCGCGCGCGCAAATTATTGTCAAAGATGACATTGTCTCGCTTGAACCTAGAGTGTTGAAAGTATTATTAACTCTTGCTAAAACGCCAGGTGAAGTTGTTACTCATGAAACCTTACTTGAAAGTGTTTGGCCAAATGTTATTGTTGCCCCCAATGCTGTACAGCGATGTATTGGGCAACTGAGAAAAGCGTTAGGGGATGATGCTAAACAACAAAAAATGATAGCGACTCACCCTAAGGTAGGCTATAGCCTTGTTGCTGAGGTTCAATGGTCAGAAACCAGTTCAACTGAGGAAACCTTACAACCCAAAAGAAACTCAAAGAAATATCATCCTAAACAGTGGTCACTGGCTATTATACTCAGCTGTGCGTGTTTGTTAGCTCTGGTTTTGTATTTATTACTCCCTGAAAAGTCGTCACCTCCAATTAATCGCCTAACCCCTATTACCAGTACCGACGAAAAAGAGTATTACCCTAACTTTTCTCCCGATGGCCGATATTTAGTCTTTAATCGATTTGTTAGTGTTTGTGAGAATGAGCTTTGGGCAAAAGATTTACTTGAAAATCGTGAATTTAAACTGACAGCCAATTCCGGTTTTTATGGCCCTGCTGATTGGTCACCTGATGGTAACCAACTAGCCTTTTCTAATAGGGAAGGTTGTGACCCACAGCAAGAAATAAAGCAATGTCGCAATATTAGCGCAGTATCTTTCTTGTTGGCTAAAAGCAAGCCTCAAGTACCTCGAGATATACTTGCTTGTAACCAGCAAAATTATGGTGCTATCAATTGGTTAACAAACAATAAAATTGCATATATTGACTTTTATACTCGACAAGGTGCCGTAAAATCATTATCGATTGATAGTGGTGAGATTGAATTACTTTACACCGATGAAAAATATATTGCGCAAGCATTGATCTATTCTGTTCGAAATAAAAAGCTTGCCATTACTGTTCATGATCAAATGCAAAATACCTCACTCATATTTTTTGATACCGAAACTAATACGTCAGAGCAAGTGCAATTAAACGTACCTGCTGATTATCGTGACTTCTTGTGGTGGGATCCTACTTGGCACCCGCTAAAAGATACATTATTGGCTTCTGCTGAGAGTAGTTTATTTGAAATAGATATGGCAGGGGAGTTCACTGAGTATCCAGTAACAAGTGTTTCAGACATATATAATGCTGCTTATCATCCTGACGGGAACAAAATTGTTGCTGTTATGGGCGGGGTTGATTACGATGTTGAAGAGTATAGTTTCCAAGTAAATAGTGTTGTGCAAGACAGTACTTCGCCATTATCTCCAACAATATCTATTAAAAAGCATCAAACCATACATCACTCAACAGTGATGGATTATCAAGCTAAATATCAACCACAAACAGCCAACATAAGTTTTGTTTCTGACAGAAGTGGCGAACAGCAAATATGGTTTTCACAAAATGAACAACTTAAACAGCTTAGCCATTTTTATAGCAATAGCCATATTGATTCCTATGTTTGGTCATTAGATGGTCAATCGTTGGCATTAGCGAAAAGAGGAAAACTGCAACTGTTAACATTAGATGGGCAGGCTCAGTTAATCACTACGTCGTTTAAGGTCATAGATGTTTATCAATGGCTCGATAATCAACAAGTATTGTTGTCGATTATTGAGCCAATTTCAGATGCGAATCAAAATCGACAACGAAAAACTATCCTATTCGATATAAATACCGGTGAGCACAAGGTCATCTATCAAGGTTTTAGTCATTGGGCACAACTTGATAATGATGAGTCATTGTTTTATACCGACTGGAATAAAACCCTTCATGTATAC
>Ga0209395_1006302_pt1 | contig 12907 bp, 13 predicted proteins | sample GOMGulsemesocosm_3_FD_184635 | JGI IMG/M metagenome (GOLD analysis project Ga0209395, IMG submission 184635) | Methane-oxidizing microbial communities from mesocosms in the Gulf of Mexico - GOM9D Gulf of Mexico (SPAdes) (version 2) | ecosystem: Environmental > Aquatic > Marine > Cold seeps... | reverse complement strand
CGTTCAATATCCATGTGAGACATCGCCAACTGCAAGTCGTCGCTCCATGTTTCGGGGCTGTCATTGACACCATGAGCCGAGATGGTTATATGTTTTGATGACCGGTTAATATCAAGCTGAGTCACCTGCGAATAGTCCCAGGGCCAGAACGCATAGATCACGTAACCCAAACTACCTACTATAAAAGGTATGCCCGGCAAAACGACAATAACTAAAAATAGCAGCCGCCAAGTACGTCTTGATCTAAAGGAGAGCCTTTCCATGATTTAACCCATTGAATTCCTGTGCATACAACCGTCAAAACATCAGGGCTAGGCTGCCCCAACAAAATGAAAACCTGTTATTATTCAACAAGTTACAGCCCAAGTGCATTTTATACCCAGCAATAAACAAGCACTCCGATCAATATCACTTTCTCAAGACACTCTCTCGAGCACCCCACCTGCCCCCTTCTCGTTGTCGGGGGCACGTCTTCACGCTGAGTAATATTCAATTTCACTTCGTAGAAGATCGACTACCCAATTATGGAGCGGGTCATCGCTTACGCGCGGGTGCCAAGCTGATATCACATCAAAGCTCACCGGGGTTTCCTGTAAGTCAATAATACCTAAGTTACCATCTACTAGCGCCCGGGAAGGTAAAAAAGCAATCGCGTCGGTGGTTTCTAAATACAGTGGCACAACAGAAAAACAAGGCGCAGAGATAACCACATTCCGCTTTAAGCCATACTGCTCAAACCATTTATCAATTGAACCACGAAAATTTGGCCTCGACGGCGACGCAATTATTTGTGGCTGACGAGCAATATCATCTAGGCTTAACTTTTTCCCTGCGAAGGGAGAATCAGGTGCGACAACACAAACATGGTGCTCGGTAAACAACGTGATACAGGGGTAGCTATTGGGCACGAAGTCTGGAAATGCCACCACCAGATTAATTTTCCCGGCTGCCATCAAGTCACTTAAGCTATCAATATCTAAATCTTGAACAATAATCTTAAGCTTAGGCGCCTGCTGTCGTATTTTTGATAGCAATGTGGGCAGTACAACCTGCTGAGCGTAGTCTGTTGCAGCGATAACATAAGTACCCTCTACCAGACTGGGCTCAAATATCCCGGGTTCCAACAGCCGCTCAAACCCGTGAATAAGCTCATCAATTTTATCGCCCAGCTGTTCAGCCAGCGGGGTGGGAATCAATCCGTTGCTTTTACGCAGGAACAACCGGTCATCAAAGATATCCCTCAGCTTTCTTAGCTGATCGCTGACCGCCTGCTGCGTCAATCCAACCTGCAATGCCACTCGGGATACATTCTGCTCCCTCAACAGCGCCTGAAGTATTCTAAGTTGGCGTATTTCTAACCTGTCAATCTTGCTCATACTTGTATCTCTAACAAGCGCAATCTGTTTCTAATTGTATCTCTTTGTCACTAATATGGCCACTGAAGCGTCGAAAGACCAGAGCATTTAACAACGAGGGGTATTGTAATGAAAAGAGTTATTGTGATAGGTGCATCAGGAAAAATTGGCAAGGCTGCACTAAGTGGGCTGGGGCACCACGACATTGTCACCGCCAGCGGTTCGGGCAAGGGCTGTGATTACCAGGTTGATATTGGCAACCCAGAATCCATTGGGGATTTGTTTAAGCGAGCGGGCCCTTTTGATGCGGTAGTTAACACGGCTGGGGTTTGTGAATACGCAGACTTTGCCGAGATGACTGAGCAACAGTGGATGACAACAGTGATGAGCAAGATGATCGGCTCATTTTCGCTGATTAGTGGCATTCTCAGCTCGAAGGCCATTCCCATGGCAATAGCCGATGCCACAACCAGTGGCGCCATTGATACTTTTGTGAAGTGTGTTGCCTACGAAATGCCAAGAGGCATTCGCATTAACGCGATTAACCCTACTGTTATCGATGAAGCTTGGCCTGAACACAAGTAACAGGCCATCACTTAGTGTAAGGAGTGTTACCCTACCCTTTTCAACTATACCCAGGGAAAAATTTGTCACATACTGTTCATGAATGTGTTTCATTCGTAATTATCAAGAATGGGTGCGTTTTATTAGAAAAGCGAAGCATGCTGAAAGAAACTGACCCAGGCTTGATCACCATCCCTGGCGGGCATATCGAACACAACGAAACGCCCGAGCAGGCATTGAAGCGCGAGCTTTTTGAAGAGCTGGAAATAGACTCGTTCAAGTCACGTTACAAGTGTACAGAGTTACACGAAGCTGAAGAAATCCAGAAAATTCACTATTTCCACGTTTACGATGTTTGCGATGAGCTGTCATCAAACGAAGCGGAAGAACTGGTATGGATTGCAATGCCAAGTGACGAATACCCGCAAATCAGCGCAGATCGGAAAGCACTGACTCACTTCATCCATGAAATTACCGTAAGTAAGCAGTAGCCTCACTACACGCTTACCTACTTAGATTACCGATCAAGCATTGCTGTCCTTACAGGCACAATTTGTACTGCATAGTAGTTTGTTGTTTTTCATGCTTACAATTCTAAAAGCACCAATACTCAGAATCAGAAAACCTACCGATGCAGCTTCAATATAGAATCCTATGCTGGCAGCTGTACTTATACCAGCAACAGTTAACAATGGGATCATAGCGCAACAGCCCACACACAAAATGGCAGCAGCCCAGGCAAAACGTTTTGGTGATATAGTTAATTTCTCGAATTTAATCATATCAATTTCAACTCGTCCAATAGGTAAAACTGCAGTGTAAACTATAGAGTATGGTCCATTGTCAACGGGGTAAAGAAAGAAAAAAATGTTCAACCCCCATTAAAGGCACAGGTGATGTTTCCTGGACAGCCAACGCCGTTAATCGTGAAATTAAGGTGAATGCACAGTGCTTAATGTTTTGTATGGCTCACAATATTGATAAGATCCAAAACGCAGCTTCCAAGACTGATACTGGTCATAAACCGTAGCTTCGGGCACTATTAGCCGCGCCTAGTTATCAATCCATCCCTTAAATTGGGGCATTCTACTGCCTCGTTGCATTTATTGTACTAAAAGGCGAATCAAAGATGAGTGAATTCGAATTGATAGAAGCCTGGGGCATAGCTACCGCGGGACTTGGTAATGCCGGCATGAATATTATTACTGTCGTATTCGCGTATGTTTTTGCCGCCCATCTTGCCGGAAAAAATCTTTCTCGCGCGGCTGTAATATCCGTTTCGACAATCTATTCACTTTGGCTTGTAGGGCCGTTTGTCGGATTTATGAATTACCTGAATCTTTCCAACAGCACAACGATTAAGTATTTTACGCTGTACCCGGACGGAAGTTCGCTACCAGCACCAGGAAACTATGCCATTATGATGGTGCTTTCAGCGGGACCTTATGCCCTAGGGTGGATTGGAAGTCTAATATTTATGCACGCCTACATTAGAAACAACATCAGTAGTGCTCCTAGCACCGATGCATAACTACATATAACTACACATAACAAGGGAGGTTCCACACCACGACTTACCTCCTCCCAAATGCCTGCGCTCCCCGCAGCCGCTTTTCAAGAGTCATTGTCAATCGCCCCGCAATGCCACTGTAATCTCCATCCTCGCCGCACTGACTGCAGGAAACATCCCCCCGACTGCACCAAGAACTAGCGCGATGACTATCCCTGTGGCTATTAATTCAGCCGTCACCATAAACTCAAAAGATACTTGAGTATTAGCACCGATAGTTGAGGCTGTAAAACCATTGAAAAACAGAAACACAAGCCCCCCCGCAAGACAGCCGCCGATCAAGGCCAATAGCATGGACTCAACGATGACGGAAATTACAATTGGGAATCGGGAAAAACCTAATGCTCTCAATGTTGCTATCTCTACCGATCGCACAGAAACTGCGGAATACATGGTGTTCAGTACTGAAAATATTGCTCCTACTCCCATAATGGCGCCGACAACTGTTCCAACACCGACAATCATTCGATTAGTAGTCCGAGATTGCGCGCCGTAGAAATCAGACTCTCGCTGAATTTTGGTGTTAAGTCGCGGATCGCTTGTCAGTGCGGCTTCAAGCTGATCAAAGCCTTCACTGGATGACAAACTGATGGCTAAGGATGAAAAAGTACTGCCTCGACCAAAGACAGAATTCAGCATCAAAACATCGGTCCAAATTTCCGAGTCATAAATGCTTCCGCCAGTGTCGAAAACCCCAACAACCTGCCATTCGGCCTTTCTCAAACTCAGCGTACTGCCTATTTCCAAGCCGCTAAGTTGGTCACTCGCACCTACACCAACAATAACTTCAAACTTTCCGAACTCGATATTCCTACCAGCAACGATTTCAACTTCTGGGCGCACTTTAAAAGACTTTTCACTAACCCCCCGAAAAGCCACACTTGCGGGGCTATTATTTACACGCTTACTGACATTGACACTCACATAAGATTCACCGGCCATCAACGGACCTGACGCACGCTGTCTAATTCCATCTTTGTTACTAATAATATTGGCGTGCTCGAAGGAAATTGCTCCATTTATTTCCGAATTCGATCCAGCCTGCAGAATAATCACACGGTCCTCATGCCCCGTGCCCTGCATGGTGTCCTCAAACCCATGGGCCATAGCCAGCAAGGCGACCAACACGGCGACCACTCCTCCGATACCAACAACAATAACCATCGACGAGCCGACTCGTGCAGATATGTTTTGTATATTCATTAAGGAAATCGAATAAATTTGTGATTGCAGCGACATAATATGTTCCCCTAAAATATGAATTATCGTTGCAAGGCATCAGCGATATTCAATCGCATCGCCCTGATAGCCGGAGCCAAACCCACAAGTAACGCTAAAATACAGGCAACCGACAAACCCAACAAAAATGACTCCGGCCCCAAACGTAAGCTGGTCGCTTGTGGAATGACGTAGTGGGCAAATGGTAGCAGCAAGGCGGCAAGCACAAGCCCCAACATCGCAGCTATCAATGCCAGAACAAATGATTCTGCTAGTACGATTAGCAATATGCTGGAATTGTGAAAGCCTAATGTTTTTAGCACAGCCAATTCCGCTGTTCGTTCTCGCACAGCTTGCGACATAGTGTTGGCAGTCAGCAATAGCAGTGTAAAAAATACCGCCGCCATTATCGATCGCACTATTAACCCGATATTCCCCAATTGTTTGACTTGACTCAGTATGTATTCTTGTTCGGTTGTAGTGCGAGTTTCCATACTTGAATTTCTAAACATACTGTCTATATTGGCGGCAAGTGTGGACGAATCGCCCAATTCATCGATTGTAAAAACTATGTTGCTGACAAAGCCCTTACCTACGACGCGATATTCATCGAAGAAGTCGTAGTTGACATAGAAACGAGCACTGTCGCTTTGCCCCTCTTTGGCGCTGTCATAGATACCAACTAAATCGAACTCCCAATGCGAGCCGTCTTTGTTGTGCCAGATATCGGCTGTTATAGGAATTTTGTCACCAATTTTCATGTTGTAGCGATCTGCAACACTACGCCCAACGATTGCACCAGTACGGGTGCCTATAAATGCCTGTAATTGTTGCTTTGGCAACGAAATTTGCGGATTTATCAGCACAAATTCTTTCGCAGTCACCGCCCAGCGAGTGAACGTGTTGGAGGCAGCCGGATCTATATAAATACCGCCAAACCAAGTGAGGTGTGCAGCAATATCTACGCCCTCAAGCTGTTGTACCTGTTGCTGATAGCGTACTGGCAACATATCGCTGATAGAGTGGCGAGGAGAAACCCACAGCCGATTTTCGCCGGCTACTACTCCGCCACCAGTGAACGCCTGCACTACCGGCTCCAATAGCCCAAAGAGTAAAAACGCCGTAAATAATGACGCTGCGGTAAAAAAAGAACGCAGAGGCTTGCGCTTGAGACTACACACGATTAACCCAAAGTATTTCACGATGTAACCTCGTCACCAGCGGCTAGTATTTGCGAACCAGCCAGCAGACACCCCTTATCCATATACAGACTACGTTTCGCATACTTCGCGGCCTTGGGATCATGAGTTACCATAATAATAGTCTTGCCATAGTCACGATTGAGTAACTGTAAAAGGCTCAAGATGGTATTCGCGCTTTCCCGATCCAAATCACCGGTGGGCTCATCACACACTAACAAGGCTGGATCGGACACCAGTGCCCTGGCGATCGCCACTCGTTGTTGCTGCCCACCGGATAGCTCGCTGGGTCTATGGCTTGCTCGCTCCGCCAAACCGACAATTTCCAATGCCGTATTGGCTCGATATTTCCGCTGTGCACCCGAAAGACGGGTCAGCAACAGAGGTAGCTCAACATTTTTCTGGGCTGTTAATATGGGTAATAAATTGTAGAACTGGAAGATGAAACCCACACTTTTCGAACGCCAAGTGGCCAGCGTGCTCGAGGAAAGCTTATTGATGCACTGCCCTGCTATTTCTACATTTCCTGACGTGGGTTGATCCAACCCACCGAGCAGGTTTAGCAAGGTGGTTTTGCCTGATCCAGAGGGCCCCATAAGCGCCAAGAAATCACCCTGCGCGACACTCAAATTAATGTTTTTCAATACTGGAACAGGTATTTTTCCTCGCCGATATTCTTTACTGACATCACTGACTTTTATTAGAACATCTGACATAGACCACTCTCCTTATTTCACTTATTGAGATCGTTACCCTTCGTTTTCTAAAAACGACACCCGCACACCCATATCGGGCAACATCGACCGGTTGTTGTCCATAATTTTAATTCTTACCTTCACTGTCGCCCGGTTCCTGTCAGCAGTGGGGATAATGGTCACCACCTGCGCTACAAACTCCCTTTCTGGATCGGAATTCAGTTTTGCAGACACCTTTTGCCCAGGAAATACTCGATTAATGTTGGATTCGTTGACATCCACTTCTATCTCAAGTGAGGCCATGTCAACCAGCGTACAAATACCTGTTCGGGTAAAACCACCACCAGCAGACATAGGTGAAACTATCTCGCCGGGCTGGGCAGATTTGTCAATAACTACACCGGCAAAAGGTGCGCGTATTTCCGCCTCAGCCAACAGCCGCTTGTGTAGCTGTACTGTTTGCACTGCCACCTCTATTTCTCGAGTAACCCTAATGGTTCGAGCCCCTATAGCGTCCATATTCAACAAAACCTTATCGAGTTCGGCCCGACTCGCCAGCGAACGCTCGGAGAGCTGCTTGGTACGGCTTAGATTCAATTGCGCTTCGTGGCTTTGAACCTCACTTTCGAGCAAGCCTGCCTTCGCAGCCTCTAGCTGGGCTTTGCTCAATCGGTATTGGGCTTCCAATAGGCCGTTGTCCAGACGCGCCAGTAGCTGCCCTTTATCGACCTCGTCGCCTTCTTCGATAAAGACCTGCACTACCTTCCCCGTAATTCTCGATGATACCGTTGCCTGTCTTCTTGCGGTGACATAACCTGTGGCATCTAAAACACTACTATTGCGAACGGGAAATTCAACTGCGACCGGCTGCCGCTCTATTTGGGTCTCAGCAGCGTGTGCAATCGGATGCCCCCCCTCAGCAACAGTTAGCTCGCCTGCGTTACTATGAAAGAAACCCACCAGCACTATGCCCACTACAAAGATAACTGCCGCGATCGATTTGAAAGGGAAACTGCTACGGCGATGCTCACGGTCGCTGCTATCTATCTGCAAGCCCTTCAGTAAGTCTGACCGTTCTTTGCTTGTTTTTGAGGTATTCATTCTCAACCCATTCACTCCCGTTCCAACGAATTGGCGGCAAGTCTAAGGATTACTGAGGTGAACAGCTTCTTGATTACTACAGGTGCTGATTGATTGTTAATATCCAGTAGATTTAGTAGATATCAAGGAGGTTTTCTATCTACCCGATGGGTGTTGGGACTCTTGCATATCCGAGAATTCGGCTGTTTGCGATTGATTACGGTATTGCGTGGGAGTTAGGCCTTTCAATTCCCTAAAGGCCTGGTTAAAGGGCGCTATCGATTGATACCCAACCCCTAGTGCAATACTTAACACAGGAAGCTTGTTTTCGTCAGGATTTGACAATTGTCCACAGGCATCCTTTATTCGATATTGATTGAGTAGCGCATTGAAATTACGGTAGCCTAACTCTTTATTGACTAAGTGACGAAGTTTGTATTGCGGTATTGCCAACTTTTTGGCCAAATCCGCAATACTGAGCCCAGGCTGCAAGTACGTTTTTTGATCAGCAAAGATTCGGAAAAACACCTCTAGATCAGCAGCCATTTTCGCGCTAATGTTATCTTCATCACCGAGGTCAATGGTTTGAGCGACTTTTTCAATAAAAGATTCGAACCTGAGGCTTAACAATGCTGCAATAAAGACCAGTACCATACTGCCGTAGGTTTTATATACACTGATTAGCATTTTCTGCTGTTCATCAGCATTCATAACAAACAGCTCTGACACAGTTCCGAGAAAGAATAACGCCAGTAAAAACCCTACAAAGAACCGGCGCAGTAAACGCCTGCTTTCTACAACATCCGCCTGCCAGCCCTTAAGTACCCAGTAGCCTGCAATGACTGCAAACAATGACTGCAGCAAGATTGGTAGGCTTCCAAACAAGAAGTAGTTAAAGGAACCTATACTTTCAATGTCTATTTCGCTGAGATCATTTGATACAAACAATGGCCTTAAGGCACTCAGCAGAACCTGCAGAGTAAAGATACCAACAACCGAGAGCGGGAATTTCTTCGAATCCTGAAACAATGAATAACACAAAAGCATCAAACAGCCAGCGCCAGTGTTCATTATGATCTGAATAGGCAGCCAATAAGCACTCAGGTCAATTCGAAATTCTGGATTAGAATGATACTGCATGGTCGCGATAATGTAGGTGATAGTGCTCAGGCAAATAACGGCGAAAAGACGTGCATTAATATGTTTTGGCTGCGAGATCAGGAAGCTCAGCCCCATCAACGCCAAAGCAGTGATCGTGACTATTTGGGCTGCGAAATAAGATAATGCGGTAAACACGGCTGGATTCTCACTCCACAAAAACTGGTATTCAACTGCACAAGACATCTTGAAGTATAGGATGAATTAGGATTTACCCTGATGTAGTCAACCTGTCCATATTTATTGCTCATACATAATATAGCTATGAGCATTAACCGTAACTTTTGTATGTGTTTTGTACGCCAAAGTAAAAACCTTGATACACGCACCCAATCACCCCAGCGCCTAGGACTTAGCCAAAACAAGAGAATCTAGCTTCGAAAGCCCAGAAAGTGTCTGTGCAGCTCTATTTCAGGCTTACCAACCGAGTCACGCCTGTACCCCATTTTTTCTTTCTACAATCCACAACCACACATTAATCGATCAATCCATTGATTGTTTTCCAGCTCATAAACCGTAGACCACTGACCTTCGTGCATTTCAGCATCGACACTCACGTCCATTACGCCATCACCATTGAGATCAAGAATACTGTTAATCGCAAATTCTATTGGATTTGGTGGCGCTTGCTGCTCTGAGGAAGTGACTTGAGTATGAATGTCAGACACAACAACCTCATTATGTATCTGCCCATCCATAAGATGTCTGTAAATTACTATTGAGTAATCTCCCGCTTTAGCATAACTCGGTATTTCATTTAGCTGCGCATTTGATGATGCATCAGAAAAATAGCTGGCTACAATGAAAACCTCATCAACTCCATCAGACTGCACATCGGCTTTCAAAACCTGTTTTATTTGCACGACTGGCTTAGCTATACCCGCGTTTATTAACAGATCATTTACTACTTTTATGTAGGTTTTATTATCAGGGCTGAGCTTTTTTAGGACTATTGGCAATGGCTTCCAGCTAGCGTTAGCAATAGCGGTTGAAAAAACCGAGCTTTTATTAGCCAATTTAAGTTGGTACTCTCCCTCACAGGGATAAGAAATTTCTTCGGGCTTTCCAGAACTAATTTCAGCGACAGCAGAACTAAGGCTAAAAACTTGATAATTTCTTGGGTATTTATCAAAAGGCTTTAGTTCCGAAACACTTAACCATTTCTGATTCTTTACGCCACCAATCAGGCACTGGGATTTCATATTAAACAGATAAACCGGCTCAGTACTTTGCGAACATGAAATGGGGGTAATCAACATACAGAAGCTCATCAGGGTCAACATGACTGATGTTGATTTGTTTTTGTCTGACTGTCTTTTTAGTTTCATATTTTTTGTAATATAAATGCGCTATTTACTCGGTGAAAAAATCTTGCCGCGAGTCGATTATGGCTTCTTCGGCATTACAGCAAGCTGTACTACTTCAAAGTGCATGCCATCTGGGCGGTTGCCAAAATGACCTCCCCAGTAAAAACCATAGGAATTGGCAATTTGAACAAGCTCTCTGATGCAACCCGGTTGACCACTATAAGGTGGGATTTTTCCTATGCCATTGGTTTTTGCATTAATATCGAAGGCAGTTCCCCAGGCATGAGAGCTTAATGCACTAATACTACCTCGCTGTAATCTTGGATTGTATGAGCCATCATAAGTTTGAATTTGACTTAAAAGCCCGGCTTTATGCCAGTCTGTCCATAAATTAACGAGCTGTGCTGTCGCCAGTTTATTAAAACTCATTTTGGAGGTATTTCCGCCCCAGCCAATTGGAATTGTGCGTAAGTGTGGGACTTCAATGGTCTGTATGTTACTTTTGTCCCAGCCATCGGTGATGATAATGCCACTTCCCGGCGACACCTTACCTGAAGCTGATTTACTCTTTGCCTTCCAGGTAAACTTACCGAACTTATTTGCTTTAGCCACATTCCCGACAATCGGTGTAAAGGATGGTTTTTGAGGGAACTGTGCACGAATTAGAGCTTCATGTAGGTTTTTAATGGTGGTTTTACCTGGACTAATCACCCCATCAGGAGTTTTCATAAAGCTTTCCTGGAATGCAAGTATCGCTTTAACAGTGCTGGATTCTTTAGGCGGCTTGGCTATTTTTTTGTCTATACCTTTAGGGTCTATGGATTTATCCTTTGTCAGTGTACTGAGAGAGGTTAATATGCCCTGGATAATGGCTACATCCCCTGGCGCATTATTCGCGCCTTTTCCCCAATCTCCTACAGACTTGACTATATTCATCCTCATTCCTTTTTAGCCAGCGTACATTTCACCTGAGTGACCTAAGCATAAGTTAATTTCAGCAAAAATACAGTAGCAGTTTTCACTTCTCTGCGAGGCACTTAAAGAAGCAGGGGAAATGGCGGACTCTATGACGATAAACGATTACCATTAGCCTGTTTTCTAGAGCATGTTGGGAGTTGAATGGGGCGTGTGTTCTGCTTATACTCAATGGTTGTTCAACAGTAATTCTCATCTATTGGGTGAGTGCGAGCACTCGCGGATTGTATCAATACACAATAGGACCCTTTAGCCTCTCCTCGTGTTCCAGTCGGAAAGAAATCGCATTAAAGTTCGCAGGCTAAAGATCGTGAAACATCAGGTGAAAATTTCACCGTCATTTCAGGCCGCAGATAACATGCCCGATAGAAGAGCTGTTTAACTTTAGCAGTAACGAGTTAGTTACGTTAACCAAATAAGAGGAAATTGTATGACTGTCCAAAAAAGAACAATAGGATCGCTGGAGGTACATCCGATAGGCCTTGGTTGTATGAGTCTGAGCCATGCCTACGGCCCGGCACAAGATCACAATGATGCAGTAGCGTTTTTGCAACGAGCGATTGATATCGGTTACGACTTCCTTGATACGGCAACCATCTATGGCCTGGGCAATAACGAAAAACTTATTGGCGACGCACTGAAAGACCGTCGTAACGAGTTTGTTCTTGCCAGTAAGTGCGTGCTAGACTTCAAAGACGGCCAACGTAGAATTGACGCCCGTCCCAATGCCATTAAGAATGCCTGCGAAGCTAGCCTTAAAAGACTACAAACCGATGTGATTGACCTCTATTACATGCATAGGCCCGATCCAAACGTGCCCATTGAAGACTCCGTTGGCGCTCTCGCTGACTTAGTGGGCCAAGGTAAAATCCGCATGATTGGCTTGTCTGAAATGTCTGCTGATACTCTTCGGCGAGCGCACGCCGTACATCCAATTGCAGCCATGCAATCGGAATATTCACTTATGACCCGTAATCCGGAAATTGCCGTTATTGACACCTGCCGAGAATTAGGCGTGACCTTCGTTCCTTTCTCCCCCGTTGGGCGAGGCTATTTGGCGGATAAACCACTAGATCCTAGCGCTTATCACAAAGCCGATCTGCGGCTCACTTTCCCCCGTTATACCGACCCGCATTTTTCTGCCAATCTACCCTTGCTGGAAAAAGCAAAACAACACGCAAAGGACTTAGGTTGCACCGTCGCCCAGCTTGCTCTAGCGTGGACGCTGGCCCAGGATAAGCACGCCGTACCAATCCCCGGTACAACGAACTATCAGCACCTGCAAGATAACTTTAACGCGGCCACCATCGACATACCCGAAGATTTGTTAGCGTTACTCAATACTGAGTTCACAGCTGAAGCCATATCAGGGCCCCGTTATTCCACCGCAGCACAGGCAACGGTGACAACCGAACGCTTTGCCTTTGAGGAATAAAATGGATAGCAGTTTGAAGATGCAATCGATTTTTCATTTTGCGTTTAATGTGACCCATTTAGAGACCGCCTGTCACTTTTACAGCGAAGTACTTGGCTGTGAAGCGGGAAGGCGAGCTGAGACTTGGGTAGATTATAATTTTTTTGGCCATCAGATATCCCTGCATTTAGGTGAACCACTCACAGCGAGTGCAACGGGTTTGGTCGATAACGTTAAAGTACCTATGCCGCACTTTGGCGCTATATTGTCGTTGCCGGATTGGCAACTGCTAGCAGAGCGCTTACAAAGAAAGCACGTTGAGTTTATTATCGAGCCTTGTTTGCGCTTCGCCGGAGAGGCGGGTGAGCAACA
>Ga0209395_1006300_pt1 | contig 12910 bp, 13 predicted proteins | sample GOMGulsemesocosm_3_FD_184635 | JGI IMG/M metagenome (GOLD analysis project Ga0209395, IMG submission 184635) | Methane-oxidizing microbial communities from mesocosms in the Gulf of Mexico - GOM9D Gulf of Mexico (SPAdes) (version 2) | ecosystem: Environmental > Aquatic > Marine > Cold seeps... | reverse complement strand
TGCTTGAGATAGGCCGCTTTCTTTAATACCGGTATGCTGATGATGTCTGTGTTGGAGTGCTGTGCCGAAAGTAAGCCGGCAGTAGTACCACCGCTACCACAAGGGGTACAGATGTAGTCAACGTTGTAAGGTGCCAGTTCTTGCATTATCTCGGCAACGCCAGCGAGTGCGGTGGTGCAGGTGCCCCCTTCGGGAATAATCAATGCATCTGGAAAGCGCTGCTGCAGTTGTGAGATATACTCGGCATCGTGGCGCTGCCTATATTGCACCCGAGTGATAAACTCGACATTCATCCCCGCGTCGATAACATCTCTAATCGTTGGGTTTTTGGGATCGTATTCCCCACGAATAAGGCCATGCGTTTTAAAACCATGTAACTGACCAGCGAACGCTAACGCGTGAATGTGGTTAGAGTATGCGCCGCCAAACGATACAAGCTGCTGATAACCATTATTTTTTGCGTGTAGTAAAGTATGCTTTAGTTTTCGCCATTTGTTGCCAGATAGCGTAGGGTGAATTAAATCATCCCGTTTTATTGATAACTTTACGCCATACTTCTCGTACAATGGATGTTGCAATTGTTGTAATGGTGAAAATACTTCAGTTGAAATGAATATAAACTGTTACCTCAGTGTTTTGGTGCTTGCATGCTGGTATTAATTCTGGATAATAAATACTACTTAATGCATACCTCGTCAAGGGAGAATACGGTGTTATCCAAGTTGTTAAAGCGAAAATCAGATAGTGATAGCATAAAGGTCAGTTTGATCATCCAAACCGCGAGTGTCACATTGGCAGTGGTTGGTGGCGACACCGTGTTTATTAAACAGTTACCTTGTGCGAATAATGATTTTTGCACCGCGATCCGACAATTAGTCTTGGACAGTGATGTTGAATTGGCACAGGCGCAATGTCAAATTGTACTTGGTCACGGTTTATTTCAGCTCGCACAATTGGATAAGCCTAATGTACCAGAGAACGAAATAGCCCAAGCGTTACTCTGGGGGGCGAAAGATTTAGTGGCCATTGCCAGTGACAATATCCTACTCGATTATTTTGAATACTTGAGTAATAATCCCAATGGTAGCAAAATCAATGTCGTGGCGTGTGATCAAGCCGTGGTGAAGCCGGTGACGGATCTGTTACTCGAGTTAGCGATCGATATTAAAGGCATTTCCATTGTCGATATAGTGTTATCACAATTGCACAAAGAAGAAGCGCCTAAAGTCGTGGTCTTTCATTTGCCCGGCATTAATGTGGTGGTGGCCATCATTAAACAAGGCCAGTTGTGTTTTAGCCGTAACGTTAAAGGTTACGATAACTTGCATCAAATGAGTTATGACGATTTTCAGGCCGGTATGCTCAATAACTTAGGGTTAGAGATTCAACGTTGTATTGATTTTTCGGTTGGCCAGCTTAAACTTGAGCCGGTTAAAGGCGTGGCGCTGGTGGTGCAAAGTCTTGATGGCGAACACATGGTCAGCGCGCTACAAGAGTTATTTGATATCGAAGTGGAGATGTTAGAAACTTCATTTGATCCAGCGTTCGATCGCTATCCATTAAGTGCTTTAGCGCTCGCTGAAATGGAGTATTTGGGTTAATGAAAACACGGATTAATTTATACGTTAAAGCGCTTCAGCCAGTCAAAGAAAAGCTGCCGTTGTCAATGTCATTAACGATCAGCGGTAGTGTCCTAGTACTTACTCTCTTGGTGTTGGGTAGCTTATTTTGGTTGGTTAACGGTGAAAAGACGCACCAGCAACAGCTACGCGCAACGTTAAGCGTAGAGCAAGGCCACCTATCAAAACAGTCGGCTATCTTGAGTGAAATGAATAACAATAAAGTCATCATCGAAAAAATTAAGCGCATCACTCAAAAAATACAAAACAAGAAAAAGGTGTTAGCGTCACTCAAACAACAAGACACAACGCCAGGTGGTTTCTCTCAGCTATTTATCTCACTTGCTAAGGTCAGTGATCAAAAAGTGTGGTTAACTGAAATAAAAAGCACCGAAGGCTTATTAACGCTTAGTGGCGCCGCCAAAAATTCGCGAGATATTCCAATATGGGTGGCTCGACTAAACAACGTTGCAGCACTGAAAGGGGAAACTTTTAGTTCGCTGACGATGGAACGAGATAATTCGGTGATTAATTTTGTACTCAATAATCAGTCTATCGTGACGACTGAGGAACAATAAGATGAGCCAATGGCAAGAATTACAGGATAAACATGCCGCATTAACAATGCGAGAGAAAGGGCTTATCTTGGTGTCGACTATTGTCGCAATCGTGTTTATATTAGGGCATTTTTTGATTGAACCACAACTAATGGATCTAGAAAAAAATCAAGATATTACGCGCTCTATTGGCAACAATATTACCGAAACGATTAATGGGCGACGAGCCTTAGAGCAAAAAATAGCGACGGATCCGCAGGGGCAACTAGCCGCTGAATTGGCCGCATTAGTCAACAGCGAACAGCAATTAACAGACACCTTAGCATTGCGCGGAGCATCCTTTATTTCCAGTGGCGAGATGACAACGCAATTGCAGCATTTGGTGGCAGAGCAAAAAGGGCTAACGGTTGAAAAATTGACCTCACTAATGCCTAAGGCTATTTTATTTGAACAAAAAACGGATGACACCCAACAACCTAAACCGTTGTTATACCGCCATAGCGTTAAAATTGAAGTGTCGGGAGGCTACGTGACAGTGGTCAAGTTTTTACAGCGAATCGAACAACAGAATAGGTTTCTATTATGGGGTGATATTCAATATGTTGTGACAGAACATCCAACCGCATTGGTCACCTTTGTGGTGTCGACGTTGAGTTCTGATAAGGAGTTTATCGGTGTTAAATAAAATAATTTTTATGGTACTAATAGGCTGTTCACTGTCAACCTTGGCGGGGGAGCTTAATGACCCAACGAAACCTGGCGTTAGGGTCTCAACTGCAACAAGCGGCAGCTCGGAACAAATTAAACCTACTAAACCACAATGGATACTCAAGAGTATTAAAATCAGTGGCTCTCATCGTAGTGCGATCATCAATCAACAATCTTACCGAATCGGTGAGCTCGTTGGAGAACAACGTATTGCGAAAATATTGTCTAATCAAGTGATTTTTTCGTCAGGAAAACGCTTAAATTTGTTTGATGACTCATTCGTTAGCCTAGCAACAAAAGGATTAAGTGACTAATGCATAGTATTGGGTTTAAAGCCTCAGTAACTCTTATTATAACGGGCATCATCACTGGTTGTCAGATGACCAGCGTTGAGCAAGAGAAAAAAGAAATACAACGAGCTATTATCGACTCAATTGCGACGCCACCTGCGGTTCAAGAATTTTCGTTACCGAGTAGTGTTGCCCAGCAATTGATGCCAAATCAATTAAAGCAACGTGCGCCGTTGATTGAAAAACGTTTCGATATCGCAGCGAATGACGTTGATGTCAGAAGCTTTTTCTCTAGTCTCGTTGAGCAGACGCCATATAGTGTGGTGTTTGAGCAAGGTGTCAGTGGTCAACTGTCGCTCAAACTTAATCAAGTAACGTTAACCGAAGTGCTCGATATTGTGGCTAGCATTTATGGTTTAGTTGTCGAGCGAAAAGGTAAGGTTCTTCAAGTATCGACTGCAACGATAACGACCGAAATTTTTAGTTTCAATTATTTATTGTTGGAACGAAAAGGCACCTCACAAACGAGTGTTTCATCTGGCGGTATCACGCAAAGTGAGAGCGGTAGTAATGGTAGCTCGAGTAGCAATAGCAGCTCGGGTAGTAATAGTAGCTCAGGTGGTAATAGCAGCAACAGTGTTAATGGCACCTACATTGAATCCACAACCGATACTAACTATTGGCAAGAACTAGAGCAGACTCTTACCGCGCTGATTGATGGTGAGGGGCGCAAAGTTATTTTGAGTCCACATGCTGGTTTGGTGACGGTGATTGGTTATCCGAACGATGTTACGACAGTGAAGAAATTTCTATCACGCGCCCAAGAAAATCTACAACGACAAGTCATTTTGGAAGCGAGAATAATCGAAGTGACCTTAAGTGATGGTTACCAACAAGGCATAGAATGGCAGGAGATATTGAGTCATTCTGGTAAGACAAATTTTAACTTTAATACGACGTCTTCCTCGCTTTCTAACGTGGTAAGTGCTGCTATTGGCGGGGTGTCATCGCTAACTTTCGCCAATACAGATTTTAGCGGCGTCGTGTCGCTGTTAAGTACTCAAGGCGATGTTAATGTGTTATCTAGCCCAAGAACGACCGCAGTAAATAATCAAAAAGCTGTTATTAAGGTTGGCTCGGACGAATATTTTGTCACCGACATCTCATCAACTAGCAGTACGGTTGGCGATAGTGTTGTGTCTAACCCTGAAATCGAACTGACGCCTTTCTTCTCAGGTATTGCGCTTGACGTGACACCGCAAATTGATGAAAACAATAATGTGTTATTACATGTTCACCCATCAGTTATTGAAGTGATTGAACAGCAGAAAACCATTGAACTGCAAAGTGGTTCATTTCAATTACCACTGGCCAAAAGTACGATTAGAGAAACTGATACGGTGATACGCGCTCAAAGTGGCGATGTTGTGGTGATTGGAGGGTTGATGAGTTCGAGTACCACTGACAATGAGTCGACAGTACCGCTACTCGGTGACATTCCGTTCTTAGGCCAACTGTTTACCAACCGCAAAGAACAGACCAGAAAGACCGAGTTAATTATTTTAATTAAACCGACCGTCGTTGGTAAAGGCACTTGGCAAAAACAGTTAAAACGTTCGCAGAGCATATTAAATAAGTGGTATCCAGAGTAGGAACATAACTGATGTATTTGTACCATTTTGGCATGCGTGAATTACCGTTCACGCTAACCCCGAATACAGATTTTTTTCTTAATTTGCAGCCCCATGTTGAGGCAATGCAGGTCTTGCTGAGTGCGTTGCTTCAAGGTGAAGGCTTTATTAAAGTCACCGGAGAAGTCGGTACGGGTAAAACATTAATTTGTCGTAAGTTGCTTAATGAAATACCGAAAGGTTTTTGTGTGGCTTATATCCCTAATCCGTACTTGTCGCCGGCTGAATTACGCTGGGCCGTTGCGGTAGAATTAGGCTTGAAATTCTCTGCGAATATCGACCAACAACAGCTTACGCAAATGTTACAGCAACATCTATTGGCACTGTCAGTACAAGGAAAAGCGGTGGTCCTTATCTTAGATGAAGCTCAGGCGCTACCGGACGAGAGTCTAGAGGCATTACGTTTGTTAACCAATCTTGAGACTGAGCGGCGTAAACTCATTCAAGTGGTACTGTTTGGGCAGCCTGAACTAGATCAACGCCTTAATCATGATAACTTTCGCCAATTACGCCAACGTATTTCTTTTTCTTATACCTTGCGTAGTATGACATTGGGAGAGGTGACTCATTATATTGACCATCGTTGCCAAGTGGCGGGTTATCAAGGGGATAAACTCTTTAGTGCCGCTGGTGCCAAGCGTATATTTAATGCCAGCCGCGGCATTCCTCGCCTGGTGAATGTGTTATGCCACAAATCGTTATTGTTAGGGTTTGGTCACGGCGAACGTACCATTCATAATAAACATATTGGCGGTGCGATTAAAGACACCGTGGATGCTAATCAGTTTATTCACTGGCGATTCCCTTTGCTGGTTACGCTGTCACTTTGTAGTTTAGGCGCAGTGGCGTATGCCACACGGATTGGAGGTGTGTGGTGAGTGTGATCAATCAAATGCTTAATGACATTGAGCATAGAGAGAATCAGCAGCACGAACAAGCAGCCCATAAGTTAGACTATTTACAGGTCAAAGAACCGAAAACCTCGCGTGGTTGGCTATTAGGATTAGCTTTATTACTCGCGCTGATTGGCGGCGGTTGGTGGCTATTACCTCAATCATCACAACCGAGTCCGGTTGCTATTACGCAACAAGCGTTGCCATCAGTGCCGGCCGTTATCATTGCGCAGCCTGAGGTGGTAAAGTCTGATACAGCACAGTTACCAGCAGCGGTCATCGTTAAGGCTAAGGCACCAACTATAGTACCAGTGCCTATCATAGAAACTAAGTCGGTGGTGGCTTCAATTGTCGAAACAACAGTGGCTCTGGCACCGAAAAGAGCACCGTCATCGTTGTCGATAAAACCGGTAAAATTAACGGCTCTCGAAGTAGCGCAGCTTAAATATCAGCAAGGGTTAAAACAGCAAGATTTGGGTAAAATCACTGCGGCGCAGCAGTCGTGGATCCAAGCGTTGCAAGTTAAGCCCAATCTTCATAACGCAAGAGAGAGTCTGGCGGCGAGTTATTACGGTGCTAATCAAATAACCGACGCACTAGCTACGCTAGAGCAAGGCATTCTATCGTTCCCGACACACCAAAGCTTTAGTGTCATGACGGCACAAATCTTATATAAACAACAGCGGCCAAAGCTTGCGTTGGTGAAGTTGAATTCCCCTTACAGCCGTCATGATTCAAGCGACGAGTCGTTGGCTCTTGCTGGCTCAATTGCTCAGAGTCTGGCGTTGTGGCCGCAAGCCCAGCAAAACTATCAAGTGCTACATCAGCGCCAACCTCATCATCCTAAGTGGCTTATTGGCCTTGCTATCTCATTGGATGGGCAAGGAAAAGCGGTTAGTGCTCGTGATAAGTATCAGCAATTTTTACGGCTGCCAGACCTCGACCAAGCGCTTAGTAGCTACGCCGATGAACGAATAATTCAATTAGAACGACACATTGAGACAAGAGAGAATAATGGCAAAAGTTAAATTACGAATGAGACTTGGCGACCTGTTGGTTCACGAAAGTATTATTAGTGAAGCACAGTTGATGGATGCGTTGGGTTCTCAAAAGAGTTCAGGAAAGAAGCTCGGCGCCGCGCTTATTGATTTGGGGCATTTGTCCGAAGTGCAATTACTGACCTTCCTCGCGCAACAGCTTAACGTTGAATTTGTTGATATTGCTCAGCTAAAAATTGATCCTAAAGTCGCTCAGCAATTACCAGAGGTTCATGCTCGCAGGCATCGTGCGTTAGTGATTGCCGATGACGGCATGAAAGTCACCTTGGCGATGAATGACCCCGCAGATATTTATGCCATCGATGCGATTGAATTACTGTTATCGCCAAAACAGGTTGCATTAGCCGCGATCACTGAAACACAGTTATTGGAAGCGTTCGATCAATTGTATCGCCGTACTCACGACATTGCTGCTTTTGCCGAGCAGTTGAGCGAAGAGCATGGTGATGAAGATGAATTTGAACTCGTGGGCCTGTCTGACAGCGATGAAGATGCCACAGTGGTTAAGTTACTGCAATCCATTTTTGAAGATGCGGTGCAGATTAAAGCATCGGATATTCACATCGAGCCGGAAGCTAAATTAGTAAGGATCCGTCAGCGGGTCGATGGCGTGTTACAAGAGAGTATTCTTAATGAGGGAAACGTTGCCGCGGCGTTGGTATTACGTCTTAAGTTGATGGCGAGTCTCGATATTTCTGAGAAACGTTTGCCGCAAGATGGTCGCTTCAATATGAAGGTGAAAGGTCACAGTATCGACGTGCGTGTCTCGACCATGCCGGTTCAATATGGTGAATCAGTGGTCATGCGATTACTCGATCAGTCAGCAGGCATCTTAGGACTCGAAAAGTCCGGGATGCCCGCCGAAATGCAGAAAAAACTGCGTTTCCAAATGACTCGACCACATGGCATGATCTTAGTGACAGGGCCTACCGGTAGTGGTAAAACCACGACTCTATATGGTGTACTCAACGAACTGAACGCGCCGGGTAAGAAAATTATTACGGTTGAAGATCCTGTAGAATATCGATTGCCACGGATTAATCAGGTTCAAGTCGCCACCAAGATTGGATTAGATTTCTCTAGCGTGTTGCGCACCACCTTACGTCAAGATCCCGATATATTAATGATTGGTGAGATGCGTGACCACGAAACGGTTGAGATCGGCTTACGGGGTGCGCTAACTGGTCACTTAGTGCTGTCTACACTTCACACCAATGACGCTATTTCTAGCGCATTACGATTAACTGATATGGGTGCTGCTGGCTATTTAGTTGCGAGTTCACTGCGGGCGATTATTGCGCAGCGCTTAGTGCGAAAAAATTGCGATTATTGCCAATCGTCTTATCAATTAAATCAGAATGAAATAAATTGGTTGGCGCATCTATCGGCTATAGATCTATCGAATCAACAGTTCACAAAAGGCGATGGTTGCCAACGTTGTCAGCAAACTGGCATGTCGGGTCGAGTTGGTGTGTTTGAATTTCTTGAAATTGATCCGGCAATGGCTCAAGCGCTGCGCAAGGATGATCCCGACGCCTTTATGCAAGCGGCCATTAACAGCGCAGGGTTCGAACCATTGGCAAATGCCGCATTACAGTTCGCCTTAGATGGCATTATACCGATCAGTGAAGTCTTGCGCTTAGCGGAGCAGGGCAAGGTGTTGTCGAATAACTCTGCGAGCGACGGAGCATAATCCATGGCAAATTATCGCTATCAGTCACGTAATATACAAGGGCAGCTCGTCGAAGGTGAGCATGAAGCCAATAGTACAGATCAGGTAGCCGATTATCTTAAGGGGCAAGGCTTAACACCGGTTAGCGTTCAGGTAGCTAAGGAAAGGTCAGGTAGCATTGATATTGGTGCATTATTTGGCAAGAAGATTAGCTTAGATGAATTGGTGATATTTTCTCGCCAGATGTTTAGTTTGATGGAGGCCGGCATACCTGTGATGCGCGCCATCGCCGGGTTGCGAGATAGCGCTAGTAATAAGATGATGATCGATGCACTCGATAATGTGCTAAAAGACTTAGAGTCGGGGCGTTCATTGTCATCAGCGATGGCTAAGCAGCCGAGAGTCTTTAACAAAATTGTGGTGAGTTTGGTGCATGTTGGTGAAAATACCGGTCATCTCGATGCCGCATTTTCACAGCTGGCAGAGTATTTAGAGAAAGAACAGGAGACACGTAAACAGATTAAATCGGCGATGCGTTATCCGACATTCGTGTTACTTTTTTTGGCCGCAGCCGTTGTTATTCTTAATATTTATGTTATTCCTGTCTTTGCTCAAATGTTTAGTAAATTTGGCGTTGAGTTACCGTGGACCACCAGAGCTCTATTGGCCACCTCTTCGTTTTTCGTCAATTATTGGTCATACATGCTGATTGGTATCATTGGTTTAGTCATTTGGGTTAAACACTGGCTGAGTACGCCGAGTGGTAAGTTAACATGGGATCGTAAAAAACTTAGAGTGCCGCTGGTTGGTAGTATCATCGAGCGGGCACTGTTAGCTCGCTTTGGTCGTAGCTTTTCTATGATGATGGCGGCAGGTGTACCGCTATTACAAGGACTTAGCTTAGTAGCCGATGCCGTTGATAATGCCTACATGGGTAGTAAGATTAACCAGATGAGCAGTGGGATTCGCAGTGGTGAGAGTTTGTTACGAGTCTCATCACAGTCAGAATTATTCAATCCGTTAGTGTTACAGATGATTGCGGTCGGCGAAGAAACCGGGCGCATCGAACAGCTCATGGGTAGTATGGCGCAATATTACGAACGAGAGGTCGACTTTGATCTTAAGAGCCTCACCGCTAAGATTGAGCCATTATTGATCTCTGTTGTGGCGGGGATGGTACTGATCCTTGCGTTAGGAATTTTCACCCCGATGTGGGACATGATGTCGGTGATGAAGAAATAGATGAAGATTAAAATTGGTCAGCGCTTAGGCTTATTCGAAATATTAGCAACGGTAGTGTTAATTTTGCTGTTGGTTGGTGGTCTGGTGAGTGTTACCACTAACAACCGCGCGGCGATTAACTCGCTGAGTTTTGATATGCAGCAGCAGAATTTTCTGCAGAATGCGGCATTGATTAAATCGCAATGGTTACTCGAGGGGCGTCCTAAACAGCTACTCTTTTCATTTTTTGATGAAAGTGAATCGGTATCGAATCAGGTGCTGTTCTCAATGAGTGAAATGGGATGGCCGGTGTTAGTTAATCAAACGTCGGTGACATATTGCCGCGAATTATTGGCTAAGGTGACTAACATTCCGTTGGATAATGAACAAAGATTAATCTTTAAGGTAACAAAAGTGCAAAAAGAAGATGACATCACTTGTCATTTTTGTGATGCTGGTGATAGTGAAAAATGTTTCAACTATTCAACTCGTTGAGTAGTGGCATAAACCGACAAATTAGAGGATGTATGACTAAACAACGTGGTTTCTCATTAATTGAATTAATTATCGTGATCGTTATATTAAGCTTATTGGCCGTCACCGCACTGCCACGCTTTTTAAATGTATCAGAGCAGGCTGAAGATGCGGCGGTTGAAGGCGTCGCTGGCGGTTTTGCGGCGGCTGTTGGCTTGGTGAGGGCGCAGTGGGAAATTGAAGGTCGTCCCAAAGGGGATGATGCATACATCACCATGGGATTAACTCAAGTGAGCGTCAATGAGTTTGGTTTTCCGACCGCATTAAACGGTGGGAGCAACCTCGGCGCTGCACAAATGACACCTTCTGCTTGTCAAGAAGTGTTTAATGATATCATTCAAAGCCCGGTACGCAGTGTCATAACCAATCAGGACGCGTCGAACGTGCGGTACTATATTGGGGTAGACAATCAACGTGGCACGACCGACAGTGGTCAAGAATATCTATTATGCACCTATCACTTGGTTGCAACCTTAAGTTTAGATAAAACATCGGGTTTGCCTTCCGACTCTGTCGACCTAACTGTAGGTAATAGTTTTAGCTATAATGCAGCAACTGGCCAGATACAGGTTTATAGTAATAATACTTAATTGATAGTATTTGATGGTTTTGTGGTTAAAAAGTATCAAAAAAAGTGCCGCTTGGAATAAAAAGTAGGTAAACTATCAGTTATCCTTGCTGTGGCGCATTAGCATTAATGTGACAGAGTGTATTTTTATCGGGTTTAGACCCTGTCTATTAAAGAGATCTAACGTTATGAAGAAAGCACAAGGTTTTACGTTAATTGAATTGATTATTGTGATTATTATTTTGGGCATTTTGGCGGTAACAGCAGCGCCTAAGTTTATTGATATTCAAGGCGATGCTAAAGCGGCAACCTTACAAGGTGTTAAAGCGGCCCTCGAAGGTATGAAGCCAATGGTTTATGCTAAATCTGCGTTGGCAGGTGAAGAGAGGCAAGCAGGTCAATCTTTAACTATTAATGGCTTAAGGGTTGATACTGAGTTTGGGCATCCTGAAGCTCATTATACTTATCTCGCTAATGTACTAGACATCGATCGTCATGTTAACACGGCTAATCCCGGTGACTTCTGGATGGTGAATGACACCACCGGTACAGTGGATGCAGTGCTTATTGCGCCAAGCTCTGTTAGTACAAGGGGCAACGTAACAACTTTGAAAGCGACTAACTGTTATGTCACCTATACGGAAGCATCTGAAGATGCTACTACTGGCGTTATCACGACAGCTCAGATTGAAATTGAAGCAACTGGTTGTTAAGTTCATCGGTGAAATAACTAAAAAAGGAGCCTAGGCTCCTTTTTTAGTCTGCTTTCTATTGATAGGTTTAATTTGCGAACGTTAATCCGGTTTAGGTATTCCGATTGGCTGCTAAACGCGCTAATGAGATTAATGCTTGCTTATGTTCACTTTCAGGCAACACATCCAATGCGCTAATCGCTTTATCAACTTCGAGTTGAGCTTTATTCAACGTGTAGTCTAATGCACCTGTCTCTACGAGAGCCCTAAGTATAGGTTCAAGTTGCGCTAAGCCATTACCCGATACAATAGCTTCTCTAATCATCGCTTTTTGCGCTTCACTACCGTGCTTCATGGCGTAAATCAGTGGTAGTGTCGGCTTGCCTTCGGCTAAATCATCACCAATGTTTTTACCGAGTTTTTCGGCGTCAGCGGTGTAATCCAAATGGTCATCGACCAACTGAAATGCTGTCCCTAAATGCACCCCATAGCGCTTCATCGCATCAAGGATCGTTTGATCGTTATTATTGATCACGGCCGCAAGGTGGGTCGCCGCTTCGAAGAGTTTGGCTGTTTTGCAGTAAATAACCTGCATGTAGCTTTCTTCTGTGGTGTCGGGGTCATTAACATTGATTAGCTGTAATACTTCACCTTCTGCAATCACGTTAGTGGCATCGGCTAGGACTTTCATTACTGTCAAGTTATTGAGATTTGTCATCATTTGGAAAGAGCGGGAATAAAGAAAATCACCGACTAAGACACTGGCTTGATTGCCAAATAAAGCATTGGCTGTCTCTTTACCACGGCGCATGGTTGATTCATCAACCACATCGTCATGAAGAAGTGTTGAGGTGTGAATGAATTCAATGATCGCGGCGATCGCCAGATGATCCTTACCTTGGTAGCCTAACGCGCGTGCACTGAGCACCGTTAGTAAAGGACGAATTCGCTTGCCGCCGCTATTGATTATATAGAAACCGAGCTGGTTAATTAGGGCGACATCAGATGATAATTGTTGTTGAATTAGCTCATTGACTGAGTCCATATCAGATTTTGATAGGGTGCTAATGGCGTTAAAATCCATAATTTTCTCGGTTAGTTAATGCACAGTTAATGACGCATTAATGATTTTTAAATTTGCAGCGATTGTACATCAAAAAATAGCCATTAACATTAGTTTGGCGACGTGAATTGATGATATTTCGGGTTATTTTTGTGAGCTGTGCGTGCTTTGATCCTTTTTGTCTAATTATTTGTGACTTTTTTAAGGTTTTTTGTCATTGGGGGGTTGCTTAAAATCTGACAGTTGCGTAGAATCTGCGCCCTATTGAGTAACTAGATTAAGGCATACCTTAGCTAACAACAAGCAAGGATGTCATAGCGGAGATAAACATGTACGCTGTTTTC
>Ga0209395_1006299_pt1 | contig 12911 bp, 12 predicted proteins | sample GOMGulsemesocosm_3_FD_184635 | JGI IMG/M metagenome (GOLD analysis project Ga0209395, IMG submission 184635) | Methane-oxidizing microbial communities from mesocosms in the Gulf of Mexico - GOM9D Gulf of Mexico (SPAdes) (version 2) | ecosystem: Environmental > Aquatic > Marine > Cold seeps... | reverse complement strand
ATTCTCAGTATTAATGCATCATAAACCTACAGCAAGCGAGCTTTCTACATATTGCTTCCTAGATGAATTTGGTAGCTCATTTGTGTATCAGTTCAATGTGATAATTAATAACGTTAGGAAATATAGAGTTTCATTGTCATTAGTTTTTCAGGGAATTTCACAATTAGATGAGAAATACGGAGAACAAAAGGCTAAAGCGATAAGAGCTGGTATTGGTAGTTCATTGATTTTTCGTGGTGGTGATCTTGATACTAATACAGAGTATTCAAAAATTATCGGAAAACGAGTTATTACTCAACGAAATAACTTTACCGATGTTGTTGAACAGTACACTGAACTAGAATTACTTTCTTCTAATCAACTTAGAACGATGAATGATAATCAAGCCGTGTTTATTTCAAAAAATAAGCATCCAGCGATTGTTGAATGCATGCCATTTTTTCACAGCAGAAAATATGCAAGATTAACGAGAAGAGCACCAGCTATTTGCAGTGAGCAATCGGTGAAATTAGATTTTGATACTAAGTTGAGGATATAGAGTGAGAACTGATTTAATTATTTTCCTTGGTGTATTTTGGTTTGTCGGCTTATTCATAGGCTGGTTTTTTAGAAATGGCATCTCCTTTTTAGGTATTGTAGTGCTATGTTGTTTAGCGCCCGTTTTTATTATCATTTCAAATATTGATTGGTGGCCGTTGACGTTATCATTTGCGGCAGGTTTATTAATTCATACATGGAAACCTCTTTATAGAAAAGTACAGGAACTATAATGACTGAAATTTTGATGATTAGCTTTTTTATGATTTTTGGTGGTTATTTTATAGGTAAATTATTTGTTCGCTTAAATCCTTTTTTAATGATCATCGGCTTTATTTTCATGGCTGTAATAGCCTCTGCCCTTATTGAATTAAATAACGATTACTATACTGGATGTTTTATTTTCGGTGCAATATTGAATTTTAGCCGTCCAGTAACTTTCATCCGTGACTTGCTTAGCAATTTTAGCCTGAGACGAAGTGGAGCTAATTATGTTGCGAACATTGAAGCTCAAAAGCTACAAGCAGAAGACGAATTATATAGTCAAAAACACCAAGTTGAAGAAGAGCTTAGGCGTCAAAAACATGAAGCCGAGCAGGATATTGAACGGCAAAGACGTGATGCAGAAGAAGCAATAAAACGACAAGCAGAGAACTTACGTCGAGAACAAGATCGTTACCAAAGGAGTAAGAGCGAATCAGAAAATAACAATCAACAGTCACAGTCATCTTCGTCAAAAGGTAATCAGGAACATCTTAATCCGTTGGTCTTTGCTGATGCCTGTAAAATATTGGGGTTGAGTCAATATAAGACTCTTAAAGAGTATAAACGTGCTTATTTACAATTAATGAAGTTGTATCACTCAGATAAATTAGCTGGATTGAGTGATGAGTTAAGAAAGCAAGAAGAAGAAAAAACTAAGGCATTGAATGTTGCTATCAATACAATTAAGAAAAGATTCAAATAAATGAAGACATAATATTCAAACTTTTAATTAAAACTTTAACTTTTTCTCCACCTTAGAATTGCATTCTCTACCCACTTTATATTATCTTTTGCATCATCACTTTGATGAAACTTATCAGTCATTATTTTAAGTAAGTACTTCGCGCGATACCTTGAAGGAGGATGCGTTGCACTTAGGCCATGATCCCTTATTTCTTCAATATCTGATATGAAAAATAAGAAAAGATAAATTTGAGAAAAGTTAGCCCAAGCGCCAATAGAATCCATTGATTTTGGGCATATAGAGTTAAGAGCAAATTCATCAGCTTTTAATTCGGCTTTCCAATGAGTGTTTGAATCTAATGTGCTTTCTAGAATTTCATCGCTGAAATATTTAATTTTATTTATTTTTAAAATATCTAAATCGTTATTTATAATATGTGCAAATTCATGCAAAGTAACAAACTTTAATATTATTGTAGAAAGGTTGTGTTGATATGCTGCTAACTCTCCTTGTATATCTGCTGATAGTCCATTGAAAAATAGTTCTGTATCAAAGGAGAAAGTGGGATCAAAAAACAAATTAATAGCGTAGCTATAACTTGTACTACCAGATTGTCGATATTTTGATAACTCACCATCAATATTCTCTAAAACTAATGATTTAAACAAAAGTTGCAAAGAAAAATATAGTCCTTGGCTGAGGCAAATAACAAAACCTTCAATCACTTGTTCGTTCTGGTCTTGATTTATACAATAAGCCTCAAATGATCCCGTAGGTAGGAAGCCAATTTCAGTTTCTGTTAGTGTCTTGTGAAAACTGCAATCAACGTATCCTTCGATATCCAATCTCAAGCTTTTTGATAGCTCTTTAAACATGAAATGTTTGCGGTTTATTGGTGTCAACTTGTCCAATTTATTTTCAAATCTATCGAGAAGCAAATTGTCATTTAAACAGTTTAAAGTCGCTTCTAATGTGTCAGTTTCATCTTGTGTTAGATTTGGTTTTAAAGGCCTACTCCAACCGTATGCATTTAACTTAGCCTGTTTAACTTGGGAAGAAAGAAGTTCAGCAGCGGTGGTTTTTTTGTTAATACTTTTGAATAAATTAACCAAAATCGTTTACTCCATTGGTGAATAACTTAAAGGCGCAACCATTTTATAGTACGCCTTTTATACTATCCTTATACTTTTTTCAATACCAAAAAGTTTAGCCCGCCCTGATAATAGTCTTGATGACATGAAATGACTTTAAAGCCAACAGATTGTACTTGTTCTATCAAATCATTCATCGAAATAAAGTTAGCTTTAGTATTAGCTGCTAAGTAAAGGTTCATTTCTTTAAACGTATTATAGTCCGGATGTGATATGAGTTCTTTATCTGTTTCTTTACCTAAGTCTAATAGGTTTAGGTTATCATTAGGTGCAGCTAATATGAATTTACTATCTACTTGTAAAAGAGAGTGAATATGAGTTAGTACATCCATTGGTTTTGGCCAGCTTTGATAGCAATTAATACTAACGGCTGAGTCGAAAATCACACCTCTAAAATCTTCAATTTTACAATGAAAAATATTAAAATTATCAACATTGAACTTACTAATAATATTCTGAGCTTTCTCAACCATTGATTTTGAATAATCTATTCCGGTATAACTATTTACAGTATCAATAGAAGCCAAATAAGGTGCTAATTTTGCAGTGCCACATCCAAAATCAGCAACATGGCCGGTTAAATGTTCAATAGTTGCTTGCTGTAAATCACGTTGAAAGCTTGTTTGTACAGAAGCAAAAACACGGGCGTAATTATTCCAATCATTGATTGTGTATATTTCAATGTTATTGTTTTCTTCGAGTGTGTCAGATTTATTAATTCCTACCCAATGAAAAAAGAAATTACTTGTCTGCTTAAGATCCCATGCGACGGTTGCGTAGTCGTTTTTACTACCAAAGTTCAACCCTGTATTTTGACAAAGTACCGTAGCTCCACCAATTCTATTTGCAAAGCGCAACTCACTTTCTTTAAACATAGCAATTACAATATCAACTTCAGTTTCTTGAAAAAATAAGTAGATGAAGCGATAAAATTCTTTTTTAATATGATTGTGTAATTTATGCTTTGCAATTAAGAAACGTCCAACTTCAACACAGATTTTATTTTCATCTCTAAAAGATTGTATTCCGTCACTAAAAATAACTTCATTAGGGAGACCTGTTTCGCCTTCATAGGCAAACGTAATGGTGCCTAAAATATTACCTAACTCATCTCGATAATAAAAATGATGACTATTGTCATAGTAAGGGTCGTTATCCAAAGCGTGTGTTTCGGGGAATATTACCCGATAATACTTGTCACGAAATGTTCTTATCTCCTGTAATTCTACATCTGTCGTTGCGATGTGAATTTCAGTGGTAAGATTTTTTACTAAGCTCTTTAGTTTGCTTAAATCTGCTGATTCATAAGCACTTTTATTAATTACAGTTTTCATTGGGATCATTCCACTCTTAAGGTTAGGATGATGCCCAGGCCTGAACATGTTTTGTGTACAGGGGTAGTGTGCTATTTTTTAGGTATATAAAGAAAGAAAGTTAAGCGAAATATTAGAAAGTAGAGATCATATGACTAAAAAGAACTCAAGTACTACATTAAATTATATAACTGTTCAAGATCATGCCTTGTTAGAAAAGGGAATTTCCTGCCCGAAAGCATTTGAGGATGCTTTTTTAGCTCAACCTGAAAAATGGTTGATTGAAAGCGCGGCATCTAATGCTTGGAATGGGAACGTTATGTGCTACAGGGCGGCCAATCAAATTGCTAGATTTTTAGGTTGTAGATCTTACACTGAATTGTTGAAAGTTCCTGAAACGTTATGGTCTGAGCTAATAAAAAAATCTGAGGATGCTTCATCGTTTGTATCTGTATATGAGTCTTCTTTAAAAAGGGGAATGCTTGATTTTCAACTCACGAATAATATGTCACTTCATAAAATATCATTGGATTATTCTTGGCGTATAGATATTCGGGGTGACGTAGATGAAATGGTATTAATTGTATTACGTAGTGATGCTGCTTTTTCAATTCTTGCCCCTATCAGAACCGACGGTAAAGATGGGTATCCTAATCGGTTTACTGAAAAACAATTTGTATATCCCCCTCTTCTAGCTAATCCTTTGGTTTTTAGCTCAGTTTCTGATATTGGTCGGTATGAGATTATTGTAATCAAGTCATCTAAAATAGATATCCAACCACGTAATGTAGAAACTGATGGTTATGCAATATCGCTTGAAGCCTTAAATCGATTTGCGCGTCGTTTGCTAAATAGCAAACAAGATTTTAAGGTCGGCAGTTATAAGTTTTTAGTTGTTCAGTGATTTATAGAACCCAGTAATTTATTAATGTTATAAGGTAATAATTATGTTAGAAACAAACAATACAGTGGAGCTAACTTCTGAGTTTAGCGACTGTGTCTTATCTCTATTTAAAGGAGCTCGGGAGAAGTCATTAAAAGAGTTTAAGCCTTGGGTATTTGAACATTTACAACAAATAGTCCGGTTTGATAGTGGATTGTGGGTAAGCCGTTCAGATGTTGACAATCCCATTCCAGAGTATTGGGCTGAAGATACATCGTTATTTAACTTGCCAGATTCTTTTATGGTTAATTATCAACGGCTAGCTACGTTACCTAATAACATTGATCCTTTATATCAATTGGTGATAAATAACCCTCATGAAGTGATGTCATTGTGGGACGCCTATGAATCAAGAAATGAATGGCAATATACCAATTATTACTTGGAACATAGTAAATATTTTAACATTGAAAATATGTTATCTACCTATATTCCTTCGGGAAATTATTCAAGTATTTTGCATGCTTTAAGTTTCTATAGAAAAGATGCTAGTGATGATTTTAACGAATCAGAACGAAATTATATTAAATTACTCTTACCAATACTCGTCGAAGCGTTTCGTACTAACGTGCTGAGCTCATTTAAGCCAGATTGGAAAAACAACAAAGCTTATAGAGGAACAATTGATAGATGGGGAGAATTAATTGAAGCAGAAAGTGGCTTTATTAAACTATTGACCGAAACTAATTTGTTAAATGATAATAAGATAAGATTAGACATCAATCAATTAATTGATTCCAAACCTCTGGAAGTTAACGCTTTAGAACTTAAGTCTGACATTCATAATGGTATTATCTATATAGAAGTTATAAGGTTAGATTCTTCAAAAGTGTTATCTCCAAAGCAATTGTTAGTCGCCAAATTTATAGCTGTTGGGTTAAGTGACAAGCAAGTTGCAAAAAAAATCCACAAGAGTATTTCCGCAGTGAGATATCATAAAAAAAACATTGCGAAAATTTATGGTGTTAAACTTGAAACTACATGTCTTTCTTATTTACTGCGCCAGTAAATAAATGGGAAATATTAATTTCGAATTAGCTCAAAAAATTACGCGATGTATAGCTAATATATTTTTTCATGTTCATGGCTCTACAGAACATGAATTCAATAACTTATGTTGTGACTATTTGAGAGAGATATTGCACTGTGATTCTGTCTGTTTGGATGTTATTGCAGAATCAGAACAACCAATCCTACCTTGCATACCCAACTCATCCACCGAAATTGTTCATTCCTGTTTGGTAAGTGGTAACGTGTATATAATATCAATTTACAAAGACAAACATAAAATTGAAATTACACCGCTAGATATCAATGTTGTAGAGTTTATTTCTCCTCATTTGATAGAAGCTATTGAGCAAAATAAGCAGTCAAACATAACATCTAATAAAGCCTTTTTTTATTTAAACACTCAATATCACGTCGCTCGATTAACTCTCTCAGAGAGGAAGATTACAGAGCTCATATTGCGAAGTATGTCTAATACTGACATTTCAATTGTGTTAGCAATATCACCAAAAACATTGAGCAATCATTTAGGGAAAATATATTCAAAATTTAAAGTCAATTCTAAAAAAGAACTCATGAACACTATTGTTGAAGCAGCGATTAAATACTGATTGTTTCAAGGTTTACTTCCTAAGTATAAACTATCATTTTTACCTATATCCACCCATAAGAATTCCTCTTAGAATTATGCAAGAGGTAAATAGTGCTCTATGCGTAATTTATGTTTTGAATCGTAAGTTTTACAGGAACGGACGTAAGTACTATTTAGGTTTGATTAATTGTTAAAATGAAAAGTAAGGAAATTTATTGTGTTCAGGTTCATAGGAAATAAGTCATATTTATTAATCATCGCGCTTTCGTCTATTATTTTTTCGGTACCTGCACTATCTCAGGTTTATGTTCTTGAAATAGATACAAACAATTATCAAACAACAAATAATGGTAAGTGGTGGGAGCATAATAATGCTGCATTAGGTATCTACTATGACTTTAGTACAACGTTTGCTGAGTCTAGTGAAACCCAATCGGCAACTTGGAGTAAGCCTTCGAACTTCACGGTTGGAAAGTATAATTTATCGGTTTCTATCCCTAAAATATCAAGTAATTATGACCCTGACGGTTCAGGTAATTACCAAAATAATTGGTACCCAACAAGAAATGCACATTATACTATCTACGATGGAGCAAGAGTCATTGATAACATCACTGTCTCTCAGGATGTTAGCGATACCACTTGGGTAAACATTGGCACTTATACTTTTAATAGTTACCCCAAGATAAAGCTTTCAGATAAAACCACATCGTCTGATAAAACGAGTAAAAAAGTTGTCATATTTAGTGCTATTCGCTTGACATCTATAACACCATTACCGAGTAAAGCCACGGCTCCGTCGCCATCTAGTGGTGCATCTTTAACTAGCTCACCCACTAGGCTTAATTGGTCGGATTCAGCTGATACAACGAGATATGATACCTATTTAAAAAGTAGTTCGCAGTCTTCATATTCGAAGGTGTGCAGTAATACGAGTAGTTCATATTGTGATTTAAGTGCGAGCTATAGTGTTGGTACGTACTCTTGGTATGTCATGTCTGAAAGTGATGCTGGTAAAACCAAAAGCGACATTTGGTCTTTTACGATTGGAGCGTCAACACCATTACCGAGTAAAGCCACGGCTCCGTCGCCATCTAGTGGTGCATCTTTAACTAGCTCACCCACTAGGCTTAATTGGTCGGATTCAGCTGATACAACGCGATATGATACCTATTTAAAAAGTAGTTCGCAGTCTTCATATTCGAAGGTGTGCAGTAATACGAGTAGTTCATATTGTGATTTAAGTGCGAGCTATAGTGTTGGTACGTACTCTTGGTATGTCATGTCTGAAAGTGATGCTGGTAGCACTCAAAGTGACACTTGGTCGTTTACAATTGTAGAAGAACAAGACTCTGCACCTACTTTGAACGTCTCTCAAAACTTAGACTCGTGTTTGACTCGTCCGAATAAAAAGTGTGTTGCTGTAGGGAATACAGCTTCACTTAAATTTGACATTTCAGACATTAACAATAATCTTTCTAGGTTAGATATAAACTGGGGTGGCCTCGATTTACCAGAAAGTTCATCGCTAATTTCAGGTGGTTATGAAATTGTTGGAAACTCATATGTGTATTCCAGTGCCGACATCGCCGATTGTCCAGATAATGAATATTACCGCAATGATGGTGTTTGTTGGAAAAAGGACGTGACTATCACTGCAACAGCCTACGATAGCTCTAATAACGCTAGTAATATATTTAGCCAAGAGTTTATTCTTTATGATAGCAATGGCTATAACGCAGCGAAAGAACAGCTAGAAAATGCAAAAAAAGAATTAGCAGAACAAGAGAGTTCTCATGAGCAACAGAGTTCACAAGAAGCAGTTATTGCTTCGAACATCGAATCATTGACTGATAGTTGCCAAAGTACAAAAAAAGTTGATTGGAAAGTAAATAATACGTTGCTCAAAGATGATCCTTTTAGAGAAAGAAATAATGTATTGGAATATTGTCGAAAAGATAATTATACGTTGATTTCCTGCTCTTCGGCTGACTCTCAATGTTCTAGCCTTGCTGATTTAGGAGTGGGTATAAACTATGATATAAAAACGACTTATGACTATAAAAGCTATAATGTTAGTTGCACAAATTACCCAGCTAAAGTGGAGTCTAGTTACACTATTGACGGTGTTAAATCGACTTATGAAACAGAGTTTGTAAATAACTACCAACAAAAGACAGATTATTTGACTAACGTATCAAACCGTTTAAAAAATGAATTGATAGCAAAAAGCAGTGGTCGATATGTAGGCAAGTGTAACTTAGATGATTATTCTGAATGGACATTAGATGAATGGAAGTCCAAAGTTCGTGAACATCAAGGTTTTAATGATGCGGCTATCAAGTATGCTCAAAAACAAGGAGTAAGTCTATCTGAAGCGAAAAGAGGGATAGCAGCCGGTGTCGGTAAAGCTCTTCACGAGATCGCTAAAGAGTATAAAGAACTACCAGGTACAGTAACTGACGTGATAAGTGGGGCATTATCTTTAGTCGGTAACTTCATAACAAAGCCTTTAGAAACATCATCTAAGTTAAAGGAAGAAGCTGGCAGAATAGGTGGGTTGGCGTTAGAAATAAGTGCAGAAATTGCAGAGATTATACCGACACTACCAAATGCAATAAGTCATTTATCTGTTTACGATAAATCATTTTTCACAGCATATGTAACAACTTTAGTCGCACATGAGCTTGCACCAACGTCTAAGCTAAAATTATTGAAGCTAAGTAAGCTTAAAAGACCAAAATGGTTATTAGAAGCTTTATTATATGTTCGTATTAAGTCATTAAAGCTCAGCATACCAAAATCTAATTTAGATTTTCTTGATGAATCTTCTAAGCGAATTTTTGTAAAGCAATTAGATATTAAAAATTACCCCTCAAGTGATGTTTCCAGATTACTTGCCAAAAATTTAAGCAAGAAAAACGGTAATAAACAATGGTTTAAAAACTTTAAAAGAGGAAATAAATTCAATAAAGAACAATGGAATCCCAAATATAAAAATGAACTATATCTTTGTAAAAGTCCTAATGGCTGTGCTGAAAAACCACCGAAATATGTACGTTTAGATGCGTATAATGACACAGTAATACCTCGACAAATTATTTCAAGGAAGCATACCCAGTTTTCAGAAGTAAAATATGAAACAGCGAAAGGGTATCTTGATGAATTAGCAACGAAATATAAGCCGGGAATGAAAGGAGCTGATGTTCCGAGTAATATAAAAGGCACTGAGCTCAATAAAACAAATGCAGGGATGTCTGGGCGTTCTATAGATGGTATACAAGTATTGGAAATACCTACCCAAAGTAAACCAATACCGCAATCAATTATAGATTACGCAGATTCACTTGATATTGAAATTATTCAAGTAAAAACATCAATACCTTATAAATAAAAAACTATGAAAACTATATATTGCGAAAACTGGCATCGAATAAGAAAAGAAGTTCGCCGCCCTATGGATAAAGCTGAAGCATTTAGGCGCTTTGAAAAAAGCGAACATTTTTTTGCCGTAATTTACGTAAATAGGAGCGACAAACCAACTCACTTTATTGAATTTTTTTCTCAAGATGAATTATCCGTTAATTTTTTAGATGACGTGTTAGATGAAATGGCAACGTTTAAATACCATACAATAAGAAATAACGTTGAATTTGATTCAACAAAACTTTTTCTTGGTCGTTTAATTGTATGTGAAAAATCTGAAGATGGCGCTCAAACCAAAGGGACTGCATTTACTTCAAGTTTATTAATTGGAGGTAAGTGGGAACTTCAGCGTCATGTATTTTGTGAAGAAAATGACTTTATAAATAACGAAAGCTGTAACTTCTACTCAGAAAAAAAAGTTGATGTAAGCTCTTTATACAAGGATATTCCTAAATTTGGTGAGTGGAATTCTTTAATCAAAAACACAGAAATGAGATTTTTAGATGAATAAAAAAATAAACATATTACTTTTTAGTCTGTTACTAGCTTCCTGTGATAATAGAAGTAAAAACAACCCTGAAGTTCCAGTTCCAGTTCCAGCTCCCCCCGTTGCTGAGTCTGAAAAATCATTAGGGGCAGTTGAACTTGGGCCTGTAAAAGGAGCATCAATTTCTATACTAGCTTTAGATGGGGTTACGCTAGCTACAGCAATTACTGATGATAGTGGTTACTTCTCAGTTGATGCTGATGAATTAAAGTCATCTATTGAAAGCTATAATTCAGAACTGAAATTTGTAAAGGTAATATCTACAGGGGGAGTTGATACAGACCCTAACGATGACGGGGTAATAGTTAAAGAAGAGCAAATAAAAGTTAAAGGTAATGTATCAGGAATTATACCGATAGCTACGCTTTATAAATCAACTAGGTATCGAATTAATTTTATATCTACAGCCTTGGTAAGTATTTTAGAAGACGAGAACGAAGTTAGTGATGATCAAATAATTTTCATTATCAAACGATTGGGAGTGCCAGATTTAAATGAAGATGGAAAGGTAGATATTGATGATCTCACTGCTTACAGTATTCTTGGGAATAACTCGCTCGCTGAAACAATATTAAGGCAAGGTTATTTAGAATATGTTCATAGTGGTGATAAAGAAGCCCAAAAATTATTTATTGAAGAGCTTAAATATGAGGTTGGTTTTACGAGACCATTGATCACCAAAAGTAATGAATCTTATTCTATTAGTCTGTCCAAAACAGATATTAATAATACAATTTATTACGGTATTGTACATGATCAAAATAACCCAAGTTTTGATCAATATAACGGCGAAACTTTAACTTTGAATTATAATACAGCAATCTATTATCAAGAATGTTCAGAGATTTATGGATGTTACAAATTACAAAAAATATTTTTCTATGAAAATGCTCATTACTCAGAATTTGACTTTGATTCGGTAGCAAATAACTACCTTGAGCTGAAAAAAATTACTGATAGTTTAAAAACTGCTAGAGTTAATTATAAAGAAGTAAAAGGAAATCGAGAGCAAACTGATGCTGAAATTCAAGCATTAAAAGATAAAATAAGTTTATTAGAAACTAAAATAAACTCAATATAGTCATTAATGTTAATGAATTTAAGTTTTGACTTGAAGAAATGGGACCCTATAACAGATTCTGTGTAACTACCTAGTTTATGTATCATCTGCTTCTCAATATTTAGTTCCTATAATTCAGATTATAAGAACTAAGGTATTGATTTTAAATTGAAAATCATTAATATGTTAATAACGTTATCTTTTAATTATTATTGGTATGTCTGAACTTTTGAAAGTCGATCAAGAAATCACTTGAAAAGCCCTCATTAATGTTATTGAGGGCTTTGTTGCGCTGAAACGCTCTAAACACACTCAGGTCGCCTACAAGCAAGATGTTGTACAATTTTTTAATAAACTTAATATTCTCATGTTGGGAGAATTAGGGGCTATCCATTTTGGCGAGCTGGTTACTCACCTACAAAAGCACATTGATGATCTAAAGAAAGTAGAGCTACTAGAGAGCCGTCAACGTGTTATTAATGCCAGAACAGTCAACCGTAAGGTCAATGCACTCCGTTCCTTTTTTAAGTACCTTGTTTCAGTTTATGGTTATCCAAAAAATCCCCTAGATCAATTCAGTAATTTAAAAACCGATAATTTTAGCAACACAGAAAGCTTAACTCGTGGTGAAGTGATTGACTTGTTGTCCTATGCAAAGGCTAACCATATAAAAAATGAAGCAAGTTTTAGAAATTATCTCATTGTGATCTTTCTATTCAACCTTGCTCTTCGAGTTGAAGAGTGTGCAACGTTGCAGTGGAATGATCTTGATTTACCAATGCAAAAAGCAAGCGTTTACCAAAAGTGAGGAAACTTTAAGTTATTACCACTTCCCCATTCACTTTGTTTACTCATTCAAGAATTTAAATCATTATACGGTGATTCTTGTCAGTATATTTTTCACCCAGTAATTAACAACAGTCATGGGACTGTTAATAAGCCTATTTCTACTCGTAATATACGTAACATAATAATTGTTATGTGAAGTGAGATTGTTCCCACGAAAAAGATAACACCTCACTCACTTCGTAAGACATTTATTGAATTGGCGCTTGATAATGGTGATGACTTAATTGCTATTTGTAATGCTACAGGCCATGAATCGGTTGAAATGGTCAAGTATTACGATACTCGTAATCGATTAAAAAATAATGCAATCAATTCACTGTCATGATTAATATAAGTTAACCATGGCTAGTTATCTTATTTTTTGACATTAAATAAATTTGATTACAATAACAGGTATAGCCTTGGTTATCCTTTTAGCTAACCAATAATATTATTTACTTATAAATACAATATGGAAAATAAAATGTTAACGCTTCAGCAGTTGGCCGATATCACTTGAAAAAGTGTTAGAACCCTCAGACGAGTGGTAAAAGATA
>Ga0209395_1006298_pt1 | contig 12912 bp, 10 predicted proteins | sample GOMGulsemesocosm_3_FD_184635 | JGI IMG/M metagenome (GOLD analysis project Ga0209395, IMG submission 184635) | Methane-oxidizing microbial communities from mesocosms in the Gulf of Mexico - GOM9D Gulf of Mexico (SPAdes) (version 2) | ecosystem: Environmental > Aquatic > Marine > Cold seeps... | reverse complement strand
CCGGGTCATCGCCACGATATCCGACCGAGTCTGGCGATAGGCGTGCGGATCGACGCCCGGCCCCATCAGCCCGCGCACGGTGACCAGATCGCCGCCAATCTGGCGCGCCGCATCAGCAATCATACCCGTTGTAGCAACAATTTTTAGCGGAGCTTCGGCACGCGCCTGCACAGCTACCATAGGCAAAGACATCACAGTCATCAGCCCCATCAGGGCAAGCTGGCGAATCCACATGGGCAGAGTCCTTTTCAAACATCAGTTACAGGGAATATGAGAACCGTTCTCAACTAAGTCAATGCAATTGAGAATTATTCGCAAGAAAAATTTATTTTTGTCCATCCAGTCAAATTTTCTGTGCGGAATGCGCGCCTCTTGCTTGCGAAGAAGCCGCTCTCATGCCACCGTTGCGCACAAGCTTTCGAGGACACGTGATGGACAGCCAAACAGCAGAACACACCGCGCAGCTGCCGCAGGTGACGGAACCGCGCAATCCCGGCATGGCGCTGGATCTGGATTGGGTGGCCAATGTGCAGGCCAATACCTCTGCCATTGAACGCCGCGCTGCCAGCCTGCCCGGTCGGCGCAGTGTTAAGAAGGACTATCAGGCCGCTTGGCTGCTCAAGGCAATTACCCTGATCGACCTGACCACCCTATCCGGTGACGACACGGTTGGCCGCGTCCGCCGTTTGTGTGCCAAGGCGCGCCAGCCAGTGCGGCCGGAATTGCTCGGCGCACTTGGTGTCGACGGCATCACTACAGGCGCTGTCTGCGTCTATCACGATATGATAGCTCCTGCGGTGCAGACGTTGCAGGGATCCGGCATTCCGGTAGCAGCAGTTTCTACAGGCTTTCCCGCCGGGTTGTCGCCGTTCCACCTGCGGCTGGCCGAAATCGAGGAAAGCGTCAAAGCCGGTGCCAAAGAGATCGACATCGTGATTTCCCGCCGCCACGTGCTGACGCAGAACTGGCAAGCTCTCTATGACGAGATGAAGGCCTTCCGCGCCGCCTGCGGTGATGCCCACGTCAAAGCGATCCTGGCCACGGGTGAGCTGGGCACCCTGCGCAACGTCGCCCGAGCCTCGCTGATCTGCATGATGGCTGGGGCGGATTTCATCAAGACCTCCACTGGCAAAGAAAGCGTCAATGCAACCCTGCCAGTCTCCTTGGTCATGATCCGCGCCATCCGCGACTATTATGACCGCACCGGCTATCGCATCGGCTATAAACCGGCGGGCGGTATTTCCAAGGCCAAGGATTCATTGGTCTATTTGGCGCTGATCAAAGAAGAACTGGGCGATCGCTGGTTGATGCCCGACCTGTTCCGCTTTGGCGCCAGCTCGCTGCTGGGGGATATCGAACGCCAGTTGGAACACCATGTCACCGGCGCCTATTCGGCCGGCTACCGCCACGCAATGGCATAACGCCGGTTCGGCTCTAACCGGAATTTTCGAAAATTCCGGACCGTTTTCTGCCCAGGAAACGGATACAGAACAAAAGGTTGAGACAATGACCGTCAAAGAGATTTTTGAAACCATGGACTACGGCCCCGCCCCCGAAAGTGCTGCCGAGGCGCTCGCCTGGCTGGTGGATCAAGGCGACCGTTTTGGCCACTTCATCGATGGCGCCTTTACGCCTCCCGCTGACGGCTTCGACAGCCGCAACCCCGCCACCGGCGAGGTACTGGCGACACTAACGCAAGCCAGCCAAGCTGACGTCGATACCGCCGTATCCGCCGCCCGCAACGCCCAGCCAGAATGGGAGGCCCTAGGGGGTCCAGGCCGCGCCAAATATCTCTATGCGCTGGCCCGCCTGTTGCAGAAACATTCCCGTCTGTTTGCGGTGCTGGAAAGCCTGGATAACGGCAAGCCAATCCGCGAAGCGCGCGACATTGATATCCCACTGGCGCAGCGGCATTTCTATTATCACGCTGGCATGGCACAACTGATGGACAGTGAACTGCCCGACGCCCAGGCGCTGGGAGTTTGCGGCCAGATCATCCCATGGAATTTCCCGTTGTTGATGTTGTCGTGGAAAATTGCACCTGCACTGGCGATGGGCAATACTGTGGTGCTGAAACCCGCTGAATACACCTCGCTGACTGCGCTGCTGTTTGCTGACATCTGTTTGCAGGCTGGCCTGCCCGCAGGTGTGGTCAATATTATTACCGGTGATGGCGCAGTGGGTGAAATGCTCGTGGCGTCTGAAGTCGACAAAATTGCCTTTACCGGCTCCACTTCCGTGGGCCGCCGCATCCGCGAAGCCACCGCAGGCAGCGGCAAGGGCCTGACGCTCGAGCTGGGCGGCAAGTCGCCCTATATCGTGTTCGACGACGCCGATATCGATTCGGCGATCGAAGGATTGGTCGACGCAATCTGGTTCAATCAGGGCCAGGTCTGCTGCGCGGGATCGCGGCTGCTGGTGCAAGAGGGCATTTCCGAGACCTTCCACGCCAAACTGCGCGCCCGGATGGACAAGCTCCGCATTGGCAACCCATTGGACAAATGCATCGATGTTGGTGCTCTGGTGGACCCGGTGCAGCTAAACGCCATCAGCGAAATGGTCGCCGCCAATACCGCTGGCGACATGTATCAGCCTCAGATCAAAATGCCCGAGGGCGGCTGTTTCTATCCCCCCACCCTGATCGAGGGACTGACCCCGTCAGACACCCTGATGCAAGAAGAAATCTTTGGCCCGGTGCTGGTCTCGACCACCTTCCGCACCCCGGCTGAGGCAGTGGAGATGGCCAACAACAGCCGCTACGGGCTGGCCGCAACCCTGTGGAGCGAGAACATCAATCTGGCGCTGGATATCGCACCGAAATTGGTGGCGGGTGTGGTCTGGATCAACGGCACCAATATGTTCGACGCCGCCGCCGGCTTTGGCGGTGTGCGCGAAAGTGGCTTTGGTCGTGAAGGCGGTTGGGAAGGGCTCAGCGCTTATTCCAAACCCAAAGGTGAGGCCCAGCCGCTGGCTCTGGTCAAACCGTTCAAAGGCGACGGCGCACCGGCAGACCCGCTGGACCGCACGGCCAAAATGTATGTCGGCGGCAAACAGGCCCGTCCTGACAGCGGTTATTCGCAAGCGGTCTATGGGAAATCCGGCGCTTTGCTGGGCCACGTTGGCATTGCCAGTCGCAAAGACGTGCGCAACGCGGTCGAGGCCGCAGCAGGTGCCGAATCCTGGTCCAAGACCACCGGTCACCTTCGGGCTCAGATCCTGTATTATATCGGCGAAAACCTCTCGGCCCGCGCCAATGAGTTCGCCCAGCGCATCGACAGCATGACCGGCGAAAACGGTGGGGCTGCCGAGGTGGAAACCTCGATCCAACGCCTGTTCTCAGCTGCGGCCTGGGCCGACAAATACGACGGTCAGGTCCACAACGTGCCGATTCGCGGTGTTGCGCTTGCCATGAAGGAACCGGTTGGAGTGATCGGCGCACTTTGCGCAGACGAGGCGCCGCTGCTGGGATTGATCTCGGTGATGGCCCCCGCCATTGCCATGGGCAACCGGGTGGTCCTTGCCGCCTCGCACCCCTTCCCGCTGGCGGCCACCGATTTATACCAGGTGCTGGACACCTCGGATGTGCCCGCAGGCGTGGTCAACATCCTGACTGGCAACCACACCGAGGTTGCCAAGCCGCTGGCTGCACATCTAAACGTCGATGCTGTGTGGAGTTTCTCGTCGAGCAACCTGTCCTCGACCATCGAGGCCGCGTCAGCAGGCAACCTGAAACGCACCTGGGTTAACAACACGCAGGCAATGGACTGGTCCCAGGATCACTCGAAACGCTTCTTACAAGCCGCAACCGAGATCAAAAACATCTGGGTGCCCTACGGCGAATAACTCCCGCCCGGAAAAACAACAGGCATTGCCATCTTAAAAATCGATGGCGATGCCCTTTTTCTCCCAATCTCCATACCGCGCCGGATCCAGCCCATCCCGTCCGCCCAGCTCTTTGGGTGGTGGCGCCTTGGCTTCATCCGCCTTGCGACGCTCTTCGGCCTCGGCCAATGCACGCACAGCCGCTGGCGGTAGGGCCGTTTTATCAGAAGGTGTTTGATCGCTCATCGCGGGTTCCTTTATGCTGAACCCATGATATACGCCCCTGTCCCGCGGGAACAACCCGCATGCCACCGCCCGCTTTAGGAGCACACAATGTCCAAACCCGCCACCCAATCGGCAACTCAGGCGCGCCGCAGCGCAATCTACTTGCTGGATCAGGTGCTTGGTGAAGGCCGTCTGCTGCCAGAAATTCTCGCCTCTGGTGCGCTGGACAAACTGCCACCCGAAGATCGTGCACGGGCGCAACGATTGGCCACACAAACCCTGCGTGGGTTGGAACGCGCTGACCGTCTGCTGAAAAAGCATCTGCGCAAAGTCACCCCTCTGACCGTCCACAACACACTGCGGGTGGGAACGGTTGAGCTATGCCAAGGCGCTGCCGCGCATGGTGTGGTGAATTCCATGGTCGAAATCGTCTCCAAGAACCGACGCCACGGCAAGCTCAAAGGCTTGGTCAACGCGGTGCTGCGCAAGATGGCGGATGAGGGGCCGGCAGGATGGGAAGAGTTGCGGGTGCCGCGCCTGCCGAAATGGCTGCGCAGCCCGTTGGCTCAGGCCTGGGGCAATCCTGAAATGCTGGAGATTGAAAAAGCGCACTTCAATGGCGCGCCGCTGGATATAAGTAGCAAACCCGGCACCGATCTGACGGATCTGACCCATTTGGATGGCGAGATTCTGCCAACCGGATCCATCCGGCTCGCATCAGCCGGTCAGGTTTCAGCCCTCCCCGGGTTTGATGACGGCACATGGTGGGTTCAGGATGCAGCTGCAGCGCTGCCCGCTCAGGTGCTGAACATACAAGCTGGCGAAAGCGCTCTGGATCTCTGCGCGGCTCCGGGTGGTAAGACGCTGCAAATGGCTGCTGCTGGCGCGAAAGTCACAGCGGTAGACATTTCCAAAGGACGCATGGCGCGGGTACAAGAGAACCTAACCCGCACCGGGCTGGTGGCGTCATTGATTGTTGGCGATGCCCTGGAACAGCAGGGGCAGTACGATGCCGTGCTGCTTGACGCGCCCTGTTCAGCCACTGGTACCATTCGTCGCCACCCCGACCTGCCCCACGCCAAAGATGGCAGCGAGTTTGGCCCCCTGATCGAACTGCAGGCCCAGATGCTGGCCCATGCCTGGACTCTGGTGAAACCCGGTGGACGGTTGCTGTTTTGCACCTGTTCGCTACTGCCCGACGAAGGCGAATGCCAAGTCGAAGAAGCGCTGGATATGTTCGCTGACATGTCCGTTGACCGCGAAGCATTGAATTTGCCCGGCGTTGATCCTGCTTGGATTACCAGCGAGGGCGGGCTGCGCCTGCGCCCGGATTACTGGGCCGATCGCGGCGGCATGGATGGGTTCTACATGGCCTGTCTGCGCAAAGCCGCTTAGGGTTCTCTTCACATCGCATTCAATCGGTGACTTGCGACAAGGCCCGCGCTATGCTCCGGCCGAAACGCCAACAGAGCGTATGAGGCAGAGAGCATGTCCAGACACGATAGATCGGCGAGTCGAAGCACCCGCTTCATGAACCGCCTGTATGCGCGACTGTCACGCAGACAGGACGCGGCCACCGGGTTCGTCTCGCAACCCGAGCCACGCACCATCGGCAGCTTTGCCCGTGGTCGACAGCTGGTGGCCGGCAACTTGCTATTTGCCGGCTATCTGGTCGAATCACCCACCACCGGCCTGTGGGAAGTCGAAGCCCCAGACGCGGCTTTTGATGCTGAACGCAATGGGTTTTCCTGGCTTGATGATCTAGCCTCGGTCGGGGATTTGCCCGCACGCGAAAAAGCTCAGAAATGGTTGTGGGGCTGGATCAAGACCCATGGCAAGGGCAAGGGCCCCGGTTGGTCCCCGGATCTGACCGGTCGTCGAGTGATCCGCTGGATTAACCACGCGCTGTTCCTGCTGCGCGGCCAGGACAAAGATGCCAGCGATGCCTTTTACCGCTCCTTGTCACAACAGACCTGGTTTTTATCACACCGCTGGCAGGGTGCCTCGCCCGGCCTGCCCCGTTTTGAAGCCCTGACTGGGTTGATCTATGCCGGGCTGGCGCTGGAGGGCAGCGAAGAGCTGGCGGACCCGGCGATCAAAGCCTTGGCTCACGAATGTGAACAACAGATCGACGATCAGGGCGGTCTGCCGACCCGCAGCCCAGAAGAATTGCTCGAGGTGTTCACCCTGCTGACATGGGCGGCAGCGGCATTGCACGAGGCCGGGCGCACTGTGCCACTGGCCCATACAGCCGCCATCGAACGCATCGCCCCAACCCTGCGCACCCTGCGTCACAGCGACGGTGGACTGGCTCGTTTTCATGGCGGCGGCCGAGGGCTAGAAGGCTGGCTGGATCACGCCCTGGCTGCCAGTCATGTGATTGAACGCCACGCCGACGGCTTGGCGATGGGCTATGCGCGGCTGTCAGCCGGGCGCAGCTCGGTTATTATTGACGCCAGCGTGCCACCGATTGGCCCTGCCTCAAACAATGGTCATGCCTCGACGCTGGCCTTTGAGCTGAGCTCGGGACGGCGCCCCTTTATCGTCAACTGTGGCTCGGGCGAGGCCTTTGGTGTCGAATGGCGCCGGGCTGGGCGGGCCACGCCGTCTCATTCCACCCTCTGTATCGAGGGTCATTCCAGTGCCCGACTCAGCCGCCCCCAAAAGGGCAGCGGCCATGAGACATTGATCGAATCACCGGATCAGGTGCCGGTGGAATTAGACGAGATTGCCAACGGTTTTCGCTTTCAGGGCGGCCATAATGGCTACGAGCGCCATTTTGGCCTGACACACGCTCGCACCCTGGAATTGTCCTTTGATGGTCGGACGCTGTCCGGCGAAGACATGCTGCTGGCAATGGAAGACGGGGCCAAACGGACATTCGACAAGGCGATGGACGCTTTGTCTCTGGGCGGTGTTGGCTTTGACATCCGGCTGCACCTGCACCCCGAGGTCGACGCAGCTCTGGATTTGGGCGGAACGGCGGTGTCGATGGCCCTGAGAAGTGGTGAAATCTGGGTGTTCCGCCACGACGGAAACTGCGAATTGAAGCTAGAGCCCAGTGTTTTTCTGGAAAAAACCCGCCTGAAGCCACGCGCGACAAAACAAATCATTCTATCCGGGCGCGCAATGCAGTATGCGACCCGCATCCGGTGGACGCTAAGTAAAGCTCAAGAGACAGCGATTGCCGTGCGCGACCTTACTCGGGATGACCCCGAGATCTTTGAATGAGCCTGTAAAGGACTGCCCTATTATGACCGATCTTCACCCCGTACGCCGTGCGTTGCTTTCTGTATCCGACAAGACCGGCCTGATCGAGCTGGGCCAGGCGCTTGCTGCGCGTGGGATCGAGTTGCTGTCGACTGGCGGCACCGCCAGAGCACTGCGCGATGCTGGGCTGCAGGTCAAAGATGTCTCGGACATCACTGGTTTTCCAGAAATGATGGACGGTCGCGTCAAAACCCTGCACCCGATGGTGCACGGCGGGCTACTGGCGCTGCGCGACAATGATACCCACCTGGCAGCAATGCAGGAACACGGCATTGTCGAGATCGATCTGCTGGTGGTGAACCTCTATCCGTTTGAGGAAACCGTCGCCAAGGGCGCCGACTATGACACTTGCATCGAAAACATCGACATCGGTGGCCCGGCAATGATCCGCGCGGCATCCAAGAACCACGGCTTTGTCAACGTCGTGGTCGATGTCGAAGACTATGACGCCCTGCTGGGTGAACTGGACGCCCATGACGGCCAGACCAGCTATAAGTTCCGCCAGTGGCTGTCGCAGAACGCCTATGCCCGCACCGCAGCCTATGACGCCGCCGTGAGCAACTGGATGGCAAACGCGCTGGAGCTGCAGGCTCCACGTCGCCGTGCTGTTGCAGGCCAATTGGCCCAGACACTGCGCTATGGTGAGAACCCGCATCAGGAAGCAGCCTTTTATCTGGACGGATCGGCCCGCGCCGGTGTTGCCACAGCAACTCAGGTACAGGGCAAAGAGCTGTCTTATAACAACATCAACGATACCGACGCCGCGTTTGAGCTGGTATCCGAGTTTGACGCCACCAACGGCCCTGCCGTGGCAATCATCAAACACGCCAACCCTTGTGGTGTAGCGCAGGCTGCGACCCTGACCGAGGCCTACCAGAAGGCGTTCGATTGTGACCGCACCTCGGCTTTTGGTGGCATCGTGGCGCTGAACATGCCGCTGGACGCCGCCACCGCACAAGAGATCGTGCAGATCTTTACCGAAGTGGTGATTGCCCCGGGTGCTTCGGACGAGGCAAAAGCGATCTTTGCCGCCAAGAAAAACCTGCGTCTGTTGCTGACCGATGGCCTGCCTAATCCCAAAGACAGTGGCATGACCACCCGTCAGGTTTCAGGCGGGATGCTAGTACAGGACAAAGACGTTGGGCACCGCGCCATGGATGATTTGAAAGTTGTGACCAAGGTGGCCCCAACTGAAGAACAAATGCGCGATCTTCTGTTTGCATGGAAAGTCGCCAAGCACGTCAAATCCAACGCCATTGTCTATGTCAAAGACGGCCAGACTGTGGGCGTTGGCGCCGGCCAGATGAGCCGCCTGGACAGCGCCACAATCGCTGGCATCAAGGCAAAGCGGATGTCTGACGTACTTGAGCTGGACGAAAGCCTGGCAATTGGGTCGGCTGTTGCGTCGGATGCGTTCTTCCCCTTTGCGGATGGCCTGCTGGAAGCCGCCGCTGCAGGTGCCACTTGTGTCATTCAACCCGGTGGATCGATGCGCGACAACGAAGTGATCGCCGCTGCGGACGAAGCCGGACTGGCCATGGTGTTCACCGGCATGCGCCACTTCCGTCACTAAAGGAGTGAGCTAGGGTATGGGCACACGTTGGATGATCTGGGCCGCTTTGGCGTCCCTTTTTCTGGATCAGGCAAGCAAGTATCTGGTGATCCACTGGATGCAGCTTTGGCGGGTTCGCAGCATCGACGTGTTCCCGCCCTTTCTCAACTTTCGCTACGCTGAAAATGAAGGCATCAACTTTGGCCTTTTCGGCGATGGCTCAGACGTCATGCGCTGGGTCTTGATAGGCGTATCGCTGGTGATCTGCATCGCCGTGGCGATCTGGATCCGTGGCTGGCATCCATCACGCTGGATGCAGTTTTCCGCTGGTTTGGTCATTGGCGGCGCATTGGGAAATGTGGCTGACAGACTGATGTATGGCTACGTGCTGGACTTCCTCAATATGTCCTGCTGCGGTATCAATAATCCCTTTTCTTTCAACGTGGCGGATATCTTTATCTTTGCCGGGGCCGCAGGCTTAATCTTCTTCGAGAACCGGGACAAAAAGGTCGCGTGACCTTGGTGTTAAAATGCTGTAAAAGCGCGTCAAACAGGCAGGAGTACGGGGCCATGCGGATCCCACTGGGTGTAATAATTGTGACCACAGCAGTGGCCCTGACGGGCTGCGGCTCAAAAGGTCTGCGCGAGTTGCAGCAACCCAGCACCGGTCCAGACGAATTTCTGGTGATGCCCGCCAACCCGCTGACCCCGCCTGAAAACTATGCCGCCCTGCCCGCCCCCACGCCGGGTGGTGCCAACCGGACCGACCAGAACCCCCAGGCCAACGCAGTTGTTGCCTTGGGCGGCAACGCTGCCGCGCTGAACGCCGGTGGTGCCATTCCAACCAGTGACGGCGCTCTGGTCACCGCCTCCAGCCGCTACGGGGTTGATCCCAGTGTACGGACGTCCCTGGCAACCGAGGACGCTGCGTTCCGCAAGCGCGAGAACAGAACCGCTCGGTTCAAACTATTCAACGTCGATCGTTATGAAGAAGCGTATAAAAAAGAAGCGATCAACCCATTTCAGATCAATCATTTGTTCCGCAACTCCGGCTTTGCCACCCCATCGGCACCTCCCGGACAATAGCGCTCACATTTTCGACAGATCGGTCGCTACATAGCTTGACCGCGACCAGTAAGACCCTGAATTATCAGGTGGAACATGTCTGGGCCCAGATTGCGGGTGTTGTATGCAAAACGATAGCATCTGGCGGGCCTGCGTATAACGAGGAGGATACCGCATGATCAGACGGATTGCATGGGCGAGTGCATTAATCTCGACCAGTTGGGCTGCCGCCGCAATCGCGGGCGAGGAACTGGTATCCAGTTTTACCCTTGGCAACGGCATGCAGGTCGTCGTCGTCGAGGACCACCGCGCCCCGGTGGTGCAGCACATGGTTTGGTATCGGGCTGGCTCGGCAGACGAGCCCAAGGGACAATCCGGGGTGGCGCATTATCTGGAACACCTGCTGTTCAAGGCCACTGAGAACCTGGAATCTGGCGAAATATCGGCGACAGTTGCGGCCAACGGCGGCAAGGACAATGCTTTTACCAGCCACGATTACACCGCCTATTACCAGCGGATCGCCTCGGACCGCTTAGAGCTGATGATGAGCATGGAAAGCGATCGCATGGTCAACATCCGCCTGACCGAACGCGACATCGAAACCGAACGCGAAGTGATCCTGGAAGAGCGCAACCAGCGCACCGACAACAACCCGCGAGCCCTGTTCCGGGAACAATCTCAGGCGGTGCAGTACCACAATCACCGTTATGGCGTGCCAATCATCGGCTGGCGTCACGAGATGGAAACCCTCGACATGGAGGACGCGCTGTCTTTCTACGGCACCTACTACGCCCCTAATAACGCCATTCTTGTGGTTTCGGGCGATGTTGATCCCGATGAGGTCAACCGCCTGGCCGAGCAATACTATGGTGTGATCCCAGCCAACCCTGATCTACCCGAACGGCTGCGCACTGAAGAACCACCGCAAACCGCAGCCCGTCGACTGACGTTCAAGGATGCCCGTGTGGCCCAACCTTATGTTCAGCGCTCATATCTGGCCCCGGAACGCGACAGCGGTGCACAGGAACAAGCCGCAGCGCTGTTTCTGTTGGCCGAGCTACTGGGTGGGGGCACCACGTCCTATTTGGCCAATGCCCTGCAGTTTGATCAACAAACCGCCGTCTACACCGGCGCGTTCTATTCCGGCATGTCCCTGGACGACACCACGTTCTCCTTCCTGATCGTGCCTAGTGAAGGCGTCTCTCTGCAAGAAGCCGAAGACGCATTGGATCTGACCTATGCCGCCTTTCTGGAAGAGGGCGTAGATGCGGAACAATTGGACCGGATCAAACTGCAACTGCGCGCCTCGGAAATCTATGCCCGCGACAATGTCGATGGCATCGCCAACCGCTATGGCCGGGCGCTGACCTCGGGTCTGACAGTCGAAGACGTGCAAGCCTGGCCTGACATCCTGCAAGCCGTCACCGCCGAGCAGATTATCGCCGTTGCCAAACAAGTACTCCAGCCCGAGGTGTCAGTCACCGGTTGGTTAATGCGGGATGAGGAGGTCACCCAATGAAGGGTCTCAAGCTAATAACCGCAGCACTGGTTGCCTGCACTCTTGCTCTGCCCGCTTGGGCAGAAGTGAAAATTAAAGAGGTCACCTCCCCCGGTGGCATCACCGCCTGGCTGGTCGAAGATCACTCGATCCCCTTCACCGCGCTGGAATTGCGGTTTCGCGGCGGCACTTCGCTGGACGCTCCCGGAAAACGTGGCGCCATCTATCTGATGGCCGGCCTGCTCGAGGAAGGCGCCGGCGATCTGATGGCGCAGGACTACGCCAAAGCCCTCGAGGCTCTGGCGGCCTCCTTCTCTTATGACACCAGCAAAGACACCACCTCAATCTCGGCGCGTTTCCTCAGCGAAAATCGTGACGAAGCAATTGCTTTGCTACGCGATACCATTCACCAACCGCGATTTGATCAAGTCGCCGTCGACCGGGTGCGGGGTCAGGTGCTGTCGGGGCTGCGTTCCGACGCCAAAGATCCCAACGACATCGCCGGGCGCGCCTTTGCTGCCATGGCTTACGGCGATCACCCCTATGGAACGGAAGGCAAGGGAACCATCGACAGCGTGACGGCACTCAGCCGACAGGACATCGTTGATGCCCACACAGCGGTTTTTGCCAAAGACCGGCTTTATGTTGGCGCAGTGGGCGACATCGACGCCGAGCAGTTGGGTGCCCTGCTGGATACTCTGCTTGGCGACCTGCCGGACAGTGGCGCAACGATCCCCGGCCCAGCCAAAGTAACCATCCCCGGCGGCATCACCGTGATTGATTTCGACACCCCGCAATCGGTGGCATTGTTTGGCCAGATCGGTATCGACCGCGACGACCCAGACTTCTTTGCCGCCTATGTGATGAACCAGATCCTCGGCGGTGGCTCCTTCAAAAGCCGCCTGATGCACGAGGTGCGCGAAAAACGAGGCCTGACCTACGGCGTCTATTCCTATCTGGTGCCGCGCGACCTGGCAGCGGTCTACATGGGCTCGGTCGCCTCGGCCAATGACAAAGTGGCCGAAGCGGTGCAGGTGATCCGCGATGAATGGCAGCGCATGGTCACCGACGGCGTCACCGAAAAGGAACTGCAGGACGCCAAAACCTATCTGACCGGTGCCTACCCGCTGCGCTTCGACGGCAACGGACCGATTGCCTCGATCATGGTGGGGATGCAGGTGCAGGGCCTGCCGATCGACTATATCGCCACCCGCAACGACAAGGTAAATGCCGTCACGCTCGAAGACGTGAACCAACTGGCTGCTAAATTGATGGACCCCGACGGGTTGCATTTCACCGTAGTTGGCCGCCCAGAAGGGCTGGAAAGCAGTAGCCAGTAATGAAAACGGGGCGCGGCAAGATATCGCCACACCCCGTTTCTTTTTGCCTAAAATACTCCCGCCGGAGGCAGCGGCCCAAGGGCCGCTCTCTTTTTGGCTACAGGCCCAGAACATCCACCATGTCATACTGACCAGGACCT